>OMLO01001385.1_pt1 | contig 18610 bp, 13 predicted proteins | sample 1674811 | NCBI WGS metagenome assembly OMLO01 (sample SAMN06265003, study PRJEB25207) | coral metagenome | isolation source: Coral host | place: Mexico:La Bocana,Puerto Morelos, Mexico | collected 2008-11-13 | reverse complement strand
AGTTTACATAAACACTGCATATTGAGTAGGTCAATCTTGTATTTCTTTTGGCATTGTTTGTTTCTGGTGATGATCACCAGTGGGTTGTATGCACGGCTTGGTGAAAGACAAAAAAATCTGTCCTGAGTAGTGAAGGTAGAGTTCACCCCATAATTACCCTTAGATTCTCTTGCGGGTCATGGCTGCCGAGACCTAGTTACCCCTCAGTACAGTTATAACTTGTTATTACAGCGTCAAGACCAACGAAAATGTTCGTATTGACGATATGTCTGTATTGAGCAGGGCAATTCAAGAACAAATATGTAGCTAGAGGCCAAAGTAATGTAAACTGATTGGGGTCCGATCTGAGAAGCTGCTGCCTTCAAGCGAAGAATATATTCTTTGATGCACTCCTAACTCAGAGAAAACCACAATTTACATGTCCGTCAAGGATGAAATTAAATGACTACCAACAGAGATATTCTGATCAAGTTTACTTTGAATGAACTTATACTTACCTCGTTTACCTTTTTTTCGACAACAACAAGTACGGGTTTCACGGCTACAGAAACGCGTTTCTTCAAAATGCCTGATGCTTTCTTTGACTTCTTTGAGTTTCTGCGATGCTCCATGTTAAACAGCAGTTTTGTCGAACAATGTGTTACGAGAGATGAATAAGGCTACATCTCCATTTTCATTAAGCGCCCAATTAAGCCAAACAATTAAGTTATTGACAACTTTCCACGACAGATCAACTTGTTGGAACACCGCATTGTCTTTTAAACAAACATTAGTCTAACTTGAAGTTGATTTATTTCACACTTGCTTTTGTACACTGCATGGCATTTACACCTAATGTACGACTCTACTAAGCCACGTATATCTTGTTATTACAACGAGAACTCGGTTTATGAACATGAAAGGAGTCCGGCTGCATGAACTTGAAAACCCGTCATTTTGGTACACTTTTTCAGCTTCGCGTCCTCTGCAAATCGTAAACGGACGTCATTTAGCACGTGCATTTAGTTTTATGCAAGGCACACCTTAAGGTAATTTCATTTCAGCATCCTTGGTGCCTTAATTCCAAACTCTAAAGCCTCTTTTAATTATTGAAAATTTGACAACCCCTTAACCTGCCTAGCTTGGCATAATCCCATCAGTCCTAAAAATCGTCGATGATTTTACAGAATCAAGCTCCGTGTACTTCTCGCGAGATGTCTTTGTACTTCGTGTATCAAGTAATCTGGTTACTCTGTTTTCTCATCATACAAAGTGTATTTCTCTGCTTTGTTCGCTAAAATTGCTAGCTTCCTTTTATTGAGATTTTGCTTTTCAGTTGACGTTTAATTAAGTCGAGTTATTAATTTGAGGTACGTTAATGAGGTAAACACATTTTAGACTGACAAACATGAGTTGATCTGCGTGCACCATCTGCGGGCACCATCCCTCCTCCACTGAGGCTAAAACAGGGAGTCTTGCAAAATAAATGAAAATTCCCGCATAAGCGTCTATTGCAAGTTACTAGTCACAGTCCATTACCGAAAGTAGCGTAGAGAGATTCGCATTTAGGTCTAATTTGCACAAACCTATTAGCACATCTCAGTATCATTTTGTATAGCTCGATTCTGTAGAAAAAAAAAACTACCTGACGAGTGAATTCCACGTTAAATCTCATGCGAAACTGCCCAACATCGATTTCTTTTTTCTGTAAATTCGTTCACTTCTAAGGTGTTTTTTTCTTAGCACGAGTTGCATTTTTGTTTTCACGATAGCAACAACTTTTGGGTTAACGTAGGGTTAACGTAAAAACCTTTCATGCACAAGGAAGCTTCCTAAAATATTGTTTATAAAAAGTATGATAGCAAAAAACGTCGCTAATTTGTGGATTTTAGTTTTATGACGGTAGCTCTGCGAGAATTTTTTGCATTAACCTGAGACCCTGTGTTTTTTAAAAACTTCTAATTTCCCTCAAAGGTATTGATCTCGCAAGTTATGAGCTCGAATTGCAGGACGCATGCATTTTCATCAGTATTGAGAATTTTATAATGAAGTGGAATAATTCTTATAATGTTCAAAATTTCTCGTTCACTCTTAGTGGAATGGCCTTTTATCTTTGCGGATAAAGGAGGTCTAGTAATCTATCTTTTGATGATTTCAGTTAGTTACCAATACCGTATTTTCTTGACGGCGGCTCTCCCTGGTGGACTGGTAACTATGATCCTCCATAAATTAACGTTCGCGGAATAATTAACTTTAGGTATAATTATAAGATATTTAACTCTAAAAAAACTGAATAAAAACTCTTATAAACTCTAAGCCCGGAATAAACTGCGTTGAAAGTCAAATAAAAGTATAAACGCCAGGTGCGCCGCTAATCGAGAAAATACGGAAAACAAGTACACGCTGAAACTTAGTTCGCTGTATTGATCTCCGACTGAAGCCTCTATACTCATTACTGGTTACCTTTTTTTCTAGTTCGACTTTCTCTCGATCCCGTCTTGCACTTCTTTGTAATTTTCTCCTCGCAAGTCTCCGTGCATTTAAAACATTTCCAATGTTGGGTGACTTTGCTCTGGAATAATCGGCCATAATTCTTGCTTCTTGTATTGACAATATTTTCATGAGTGGACCCGATAAGGCTATCTACAACATGGTCTGAAAACCATCAAATGATAATTAAAATGGAGCAGTAACTTCAGCCCTTTGAATTGGATAGAGACAGAGTATACAAAATTCTCTTGAGAATCACAAGTCAAATACTAACTGATAAGCGCTTATAAGTACTAACTCTTAACAATCAAATATGAAACAGCAACCAAGACAATAAGAAGTTTGCATTAAATTACTTTCAGTGTTAAAGCGTTGACTTGAAAACCACGCCAAATGTTCCTAGTTGTGTTCAAAAGCTTGTTTGGTCCATTTCTGTTACCCTGTCCTTGCTTAGGGGACTGCTGGCTGTCAGCGAAGGAGGTGGAAATACACGGTGGACCAATTAAATAGCAGTTGGTCTTGAATAATATATGATGTTTATAGAGTCCTCATGTCAAAGTGTTCACATGATTCCTTATAGTAATAAATGCGTTATAAATTTTATTACTCAAAGATTAGTAACTGTCATAGATTTCTCTCAAAAATAATCGCGCTTTAGCTAGTTTTGACAGGACTGATAAAAAGTAGGGATTATTGGCTTTTATTTGTACAAAGCATCTGTCAAGTACTTTACATAAAGAGCTAGTTAGATGTTAAAGTATATAATCCTGATTCAAGTTCTAAGTCCCCGCTTTTCCCACTTTTCTCGCGGGATCACCTTCATCTTTCTTTCGGGATCGTCCCTCGACTGAAGGCTATTTCTCCCGTGCGAGTTGTCGATAACATAAACTGAAAAACGGTCCATTTGTTGTAAAACAATACGGTGCTTTATTCAAATTTCCAACAAGCAATTCTTAAAATGCAGACAAAAACTTGGAAGCAGCTGTTTAGTTTCTGAAATTAGACTTACGTCAGTTTTTTTTTATATTTTGGATTCACAATTGCCATTATAAATATGTTGTTCGATTTGAAAAAGGGTGCCCAAAATAGTTTATTGGAGACAAGGAAATTCTTAAGCAAAATAATTCTTAAGCAAAAAGCGAAGAGAGTTTTAAGAAAAGGGAAATACCCATTTAGTAATTCACACTGGTGTGATTTTTTTGTAGTCATATATTGGTTGTAATAAAATCAATAAGGCATTTTTCGGTTTTTCAGTGCTACAATGCCCGTCTTGACGAAATGACTGCAAAATCTTTTTGAATGTATGCGGAAGTGGTAAAATGAAAGCTGAGATATCAAGACTCGCAGGGCAATTTGTGTAACTACGGAATCAACAAAACTCTACTCTGTCAGTCCTAGAAGAAGTATTTAATTAAGGTTGAGGAATTACAGAGGAAAATTTTACATCCCCCTAACCTTCAACGAAAAAAAGGTCAACTTACCGTCAAGTCTGATCCAACCAAAAAACTACAGTTTTCGTGTTCTTTGCTGAAGCAAAATATACCTCTAGAATCAAAACAATGAACATGAAAGTTTTCAATATCAAATGTCACAGCAAATGTTAAGCATTTGTCATCTTTAATAAGTCAATGGCTATTGTTAGGTGCTCTTCCGGAGTTTTACAATTCACTGACGTTTTGAAAGTGGACTCATTCCTAGTGCTTTATTCTTTACTCTTGGTAGCTCTAGATACAATGGAAATTTTTTCCCCTAAAATTTTACTGAACGACTGCAAGAGCAAATTTCTTGAAACGTTTTGCGCACCGGTGAGAAAATGGCGATACATTTAACCTGGGGTTTGCAACATTTGAAAAGTGTAAAACCGTGTACGACTGGCACGAGCTCTGCAGTTTACTGCGTGATGGATGACGTCACAAGTACTTCATCCATTGTTCGATCATAAAAGAATCGAGAAACGAACGGATTGTAAGCCAGGTAAGGTAAGGGTGTGGGAAAAGATTGTGAATAATTTATTCTGTTGTTAAAATATTCTAAACGTCAATCTTCCAAATTAAGAGGGTTTTTGGGATACAGGATATTAAGGTGAAAATGAACGGGATGTGGAATATTTGTGGGAAAGTTTAAGGGATAAGGGATATTTTGGAAGATTTCCTGGGATATCGAGTTAGAAAGTGGTAGTTTTTGAAACTGAACTTTACGGAAAACGTGATAGTCAGCCGACAGTTCCTGTATTGTTCACACTTAAGAAATTATTTTGTAAGGAAAAATTTAGAAAGTAACTGCAAGAAATTAAATTGGGTAGAGCTCGAAAACGTTAATGAGATGGTCACAAAACGTTGACGTTTCCACTTTTCTCGTTCGTCAATCTCTACAATTAATCACACAAAACACTTGAAATAAGTTCAACCACGCTTCAAGTTTATTGAGGTCTCCTACAAAACAACAAACGTTTTCATGCTGTTGACAATTGAGAAATCGTGGCTGCTGTAATGTTGTCTTCACTCTGATAAAGAATCTCTTACAGTTTTGTAACTATACAAAACACTGAAATGCTTACCAGAAAGAAAGGCAGAAGTAGAAACTAGTCGTTAGTGTGATCATAGTTAGTAGATGGCGAAGTACAGAGGCTTTGCAAAGCTAACTCGCGTCACTATTTGGAATTTCAAACTGTCTTTCGTTTTCCTGATTGCTTCTAATACCGTTACAAATGAGTGGCTAAGTGGCGACAACGTTGGAAGTTTTTGTTCCAGCAAGGCCTCTTAAAGTTTTACAAAGAACAGGAAATAACTAAAATTAGTTGTCACCAACACTGCCTACATCTACAGACCCCATATCCTAAAACCTTCTTTGCTCCTAAATTCAACATCGTTAAAAAATATCTGTCAGCTGTAGACTATTCCCAGGGCAACCAAAACAAAAAAATATCTCCTTTGTGTTTGCTCGATCACCAACTTTGTTTACTCCAAAGTCGTTCTTTAGACATCTTTAGCTTTGGTTGCCTTCATATCACGTTAAAGATCTAACATAAAAGATGCGCAGTTTGGAATCACCTTTTCATCCGACTGACATTAGACAAAGGTAAAACATTAATTCATTCCGCGAAAATTCAACTCAGTATTCGACTCGCGTTATATCAGTACATTGTGCCAACATAAAAATGTATGGCGCCTTAAGTTTGAACTAGAGTCTAAAAATATATCAATTTATAGACCTAAACTTATTGTTCCATTAGCGACAGTGATAAATTAATTAACGTTTATCAGCAAGACAGTTCAGCCACGCCAAGTTGTTAGTACACTCTACATTACAGTAAAGTTCTGTCAACTGGCTCGTGTCACATTATATATAACAAAATAAATGTTTCGTCCTTATGAATCTATCACTTAAAAATATATTCCATATCTTACGTTAGAAGTACTTGAAATTAAACCAATTAAAATTCATTAACTGCAAACTATTTAAAAAAAGAACTTTACAGTACATCTAATCTTGAACTGCACTCTAATTACTATATTCTTACAGTTCTGAAGAACTTTTCAATACAGTGCAACCAAATATTGAGAAACTGAATTCAAGTGTTTGAAAACATATATGGGGTTGCACCATATCAAGTCCTCTCAGTTAGATGATAATGATTTCTTTAGATTAACAAACTAACAAAGGTTGAATTGCTACATAATGCATTTACATTTAAAAGCAAAATGTAGCAGTCCGAAATCTGCTTATATAAACAAGAAACCCAAAATGAATAATTTTCACAACGTGGTGTACACAATTTACCTTACAAAGGCATTCTTATGAGTAAAATGAAGAAACAAATTGTTCAAAGCTACCATGCAAACTATGAGACAACTATTCATGTCTATCAAATGAACTGCACCTTACAATAAATAATACTCAGGCCTCTTGAAAACGAGTACATTCTTGAAAACTCAATCTATACCAAAAAAACTGTTAATTTAAGTACTCTAGGAAATGTCTGAGAATGTATGTGTCGAGGTGCATAATGCTTGACCACGTATCAGCTTTTGAGCTACATATAGCTTTTATGAGCTAATACAGCATTTTCTCTGAAATGTTCTCGTTTCTTGGGATGTATTCCAAAACAGAACTTTAAATGTTTCTTTAAGCTTGACTCAATTTGAAAAAAGGAGTTATCATTCCAGATAAAGGGAATACAAGAAGTAGTTTCACTGTGAACCAACCAAACTTGTGAAGTTTTGTAAAAAGTATTTCGTTTGTTCTCTTTTGGAACATGGATGGAGCCTAACTGACATGTATATCCAATACAACATCAATGAGTTGATCATAATTTTACTTTCCTATGTTTCAAGCAGTAGATTAAACTGGGTCAATGAAACAAAACCAAAAATAACTAAGACTTAAAAATACTTTTGTTGATCGTTGACATATTGACTAAAAATAATTCCTCAGGTAAAAATGTTAGGCAGCGGCAAATTCTATAAAAGCTAGATGCCTTTTATGTTTCTTTATCCAAATATGTGTGTTAAAAAATATCTCAAATACAACTAGGGCTGTGATTGGTTGTTTGTCAGGCATCAAACGCCTTGTATATACACCAGACTTACACAGCATACTGGTCAAAATGTTACATTTTTAAGTATCTATGATAGAAAAATTGTTTAAGTTATCTACCATTTAAAGGTTTTCAAGAAAGTTTACAAAACTTTGCTTAATTTAAGCCAGTCATTCATAATAAACAAAACTCTTGAAAACAAATAAAGCAATAAGATTATGTAATGTGTTCCCAAATGGAAACTACATCAATGTTAAAAACATAATTTTATGCAATACTTACATGTAATATAATATTATTTAATACTCATGGCTGTCCTGTCTTGCTGATTGAGGTTTTTAAATTATTAGTACTCAGATAAATTAACTTAAAAATAACCAGTGATCACTAGAATACCCTGTAGCACAGTTATTTAGATGTTCATAAAATTCTAACACGATCACAGGGCCAACACTAATCATTTGTTTCCACAATGATAATGAATGCATCTACTGCTCAGCCAGTACACAACACCGACATCCCCCCCCCCATCCCCCCCCCAAGCAATTGTCAGGCTACCGTAACAGTTTGCAGGTATCTAATTACACTCAACCCTCTACGTAATACAGACAGCTCTATATTACTGACAGTTCCCTTGGTCCAAACAAAACCAGAATTTACATGATCTCTACCTCTACTAAAGCCACCTCAGTAATACAGACACTCAGATCACAGGTATACAACAGGTTTGACCATATACACTGGAGTGGAGTTTGGCACAGTGAGAGTGAAATGACTTCCCCAGCAGCATAACATGAGCACTACATGTTTATCCTAACGAACATACAGAGATGCTACTCCCCCCAACTCACTAGCCTGTGTAGCAGTCTTTTCCATTTCCTCTTAGTGGGAGAAAGCGATAGCCAAGGGGAAGTCGCGTGAACACATGGGGCGAGAGCAAAAGGACAGATATTTTTTATTAATGTTTGCTCACAGGTCACAATGCTTCCATGGCAGCCAAGTTTCAACAAGCAGTCATTATTTGTCAATTTGTTGATATTTTTCAGTTTCTTCTGTAACTTTGTAGGTACCAGACCATTTTAGCATAATTCTTTTTGAAATGAAATAATAATGGTCCTGTCATTGATCTTGGCATCTGGACATGACTGCTAGTAGATGCCGCTTCTTAGTTTGTTTGCAAATTCAAATTAAAGAAAATGCCCATTTGAAAATAACCTTTTAGGTTACATGTAGTTGTAGTAGGCAATTAAATTACCTTTGGGATAAAACTCAAGAAGTATCTGAAAAGTGAAAAAAATGGGTGAAAAATGGATGTATAGGACAGCTGTCTTGAGTTGAGTGCCAATAAGAAGGAAGCATAGTTAAGCAAGGTGTTCCAGTCAAACTATACTTACTTTACCAACTGTGCCTTGGAATGTTAACTCTGTACAGAATTGCAGCACACATACAACTTCCATGGATGTAAAAATTCTACTGCCAAGATAAAAGGTCTTGGAAGGGATGTATATCAACTAGAAGAAGTTTTTCACCACCAGTTTGATTTTCTTGCGGCAAACAGGGCATTTCTTTTTACCTTCCTTTAGTCTCTCTGCACAACCAATGCAACATACTTGATGACCAGTACGTCCGTGAACAATGCTTGCATTGCGAGGTTGTGTCAAGCATATGACGCACAAGTCTGGTGTAAAGGCTGATTCAGAGGGTTTAGTTTCAGAGTGTTGTTTTATAGTCTGTTCAGTGTTTTCAGCACTTGCTACTTGTCTCATGGACTGCGATTGTCCTGATGCAGAAGAAACCATAACAAATGATTCAGAGTTGTCTTGTGTTACTAAGTCTAATGATGATGAGCAAGGATTTTCTATTGTTGGTGCAACAGCAAGTGAAAATGATTTTTGAAGGGATGGTGACCTTGGCATGTCTGTTACTCTTGCCAAATTCATGGCAGGTTCTGAAGCCAATCTACTGAAAAAAAAGGAGACAACATTATTAATTCATTCACAACTTCTTCACATGTCCACTTGCATCTACTTAAACCAAAAACAAGTAACAAACCTTTGCCCACCTCAAGCAGATTTGGATCTGTCACAATACGGTTTATTGAGAACTTCCTTATATAATCTTTAAAATACTGTACTGTTGAAATTATTTTTAGGCCAATACAACTCTTTTTATTACTGACTTCCAAACATTATCAATAGCAGATATTTTGGCAATTACTTGTATGTTCAATGTATTGATCCTGTAAGGAAACATTTCTTCAAGATAAACATTGAACTGCTCATGAAATGATTTGAATCCACTGCAAAGTACACTTGCCTTTTTAAGTGTGGAAGCCACTCATGCCTTTCTGACCAGCAACGAGCGCACTGACGTGACATTGGATGGTTTTTCAAGTTACATTGTGAACATGCCCACAAGTCCTCTTCATCAATTTCAGAATCAGAATCCCTGTCACCTTCATATTCATCTCCGCCTTCAGCACCGGGATCTTCCTCATCTGAGCTAATAACAACTAATTCAGAAAAAAAGAAACTTTAAAAAAATAGTGGTAATGCTTGCTTCTCTGCAAAATGCACAAGTATATGTTGGCCTCTGGTAGTCTTGCAAGCCTTATTACTTTACTGAAGGATTTACCTTGAACAGAATTCACTAAAATTGTAATGACAAATTCAAAGAGAATATTGGTGTCTAAATGTACTTAATTTTAGGAAAGTAGGGAAACCCATGAATTGATTTTCTTGTGGATATCATGGCTAGCAGTATTGCTTGTGGGGGTGTGCGCGCATATACAGTGACAACAAGAGTCGCGCAAGGTGCTGGTCATACTCCAGCTAATAGGTTAACAGTGACATTCAGCCTTGGTATAGCGCCCTTCTTTGATACTGGACATCCATGTTGTGGTCAATTGACAACGGTCAAAACAAAGTATTCGCTGACCATAATCATATTGTTTAGAGCTCATTGAGATCACAAGTGTTTTGAATTGGACCTCTGACCAAGTGCTGGTTTTAGATTGGATCAGAGTCTCATGTCAGATTAACTTGCTGTAAACAGGGGTGGGTTGATCTGAAGGGGGTTGATACTAACCCTAGATCAAAATCAACCAAATAATAAATTTTTCTTGTATACAAATGTTTTTTCACTGCTTTTGTTTGGTGTATTTTGAGATTATTAAAACTCAAAACAGAGGGGCAAACAATATACAGAAAACCTCATTGCAAATTTTACAAAACTTAAATCAAATTTTTTCGCCTATCCTGGGTTAGCTTAATCAGGCTTTGAACAACCCGGCCAAGGGGCTCTGCTTTTAGGCTTGGCTAAATCTATATATTACATGTATGTACCCTCATCTTCTTCATCTTCCTCTTCCTCTTCCTCAACTTCATCACTATCAGAATCAGGTGGCTCATATTCCACTGTTTCTAAATGCAACAAGTTAATAAAAAAAAACATTTTTCAATCAGGAAAGGTGCACCTGCTTATGTATTTGCCTCACCCTGGACAATGTTTGCCAGGAGTCAAAGATGTGTAACAAATCTTTGACAGTCAAAGGACTTCAGCACTGTTTAGGGGGAGTGGAGAAAATATCTTTTTGAGGCTATTTCTATGACTATATTGTTGTTTTCTGCCTAGCACGAACAAAGAATGTGTCCCAAACCTTTTTGGCCATGATTGTAGGTCATTCTACCCAGAAACATCTGCATGTATGCCTGGTTGAACATCTTTGACTTTCTGTTATTCTCAATTTGAAACTTTGAGAAGGGACTTACCACTTAGAAAAAACAAGTCATCCTCTGAGTCAGTTACAGTGGCAGTCACAGCAGAATCGTATCCTTTGACAAAGTATACTGTGTTGGATTGCTCAGACACGTCACTCTCGCTCTCCGATGCTCCCACTGACCTGAACCCCATGGCCCAAGGAATCTGCTGACAAGGACTGTAACTGCTTTTTACACCAAAAACATCTGCACAGGTAAAAGAGAAATTAAATACTTAACATTGCACTTTGATATAACAGGTTCATTTCAATCTGCTTAGAAAACAATCAACCAAGAAATCCAAGCCGTTTGGTAACAGTACTCAGCCATTGCCAACGACAGTTGGGACATCTTAGGTGTTGCACTGTGTATTGTTCAACCATGTCAATGATGCAAAAAACACATTAAAGACATTAATTAACTGGCTCATGTTAATTTCACAAGCTTCTTTAAGTTGAAATGCAGCAATATGGCCAAGCAATATGGCTCATGACAAAGTCCACTAATAAGCTATAATTTATAGATAGAGGAGTATCTATTTTACAAGAATGCATTTAATCTTTAGTTCCTGTCACGGAATGATGAATGAGCCAAACAAGAACAAGATGGAACATTTTTGAGTGACACTCAGTGCCCAGGTCCTTATCTTGGAGTTGGGGTAATTTAATCCACTTCACTCTATAATCTGATGCTAGTATCAATATGGTAAGGTTACTAAAAATTGAGGAAGTGCTAACACTCTGACGAAGGGCTAATGCTCGAAACGTCTGCTTTTTAACTCGTTACGGTGGCCAATTTACATTTTCAACTTGGATGATATAACCAAATTACTAAAAATTGGACAAGTTTCAAACTTAGGGTTAGGGTGTACTGGAAGCAAAGCTTGACAAATTCCAAAGTATATTAATTAATGAGCTTACAAAACAACATTGAACAGAAAAACATGATAGTTAAATTGCAGAAACCTTTCAACCTTTGAACATTTTTTTCACATATTTTAACTAGCCAGGTTTTTCTCAAGGTGAAATACAAACATTTTTTCTGCTCCTCTTTGAGAAATAACATAGGATTCCGTTACCTGACAAAGATTCCCTTTTCCGTTTCCTGTATGGCTTCTTAGGGCTGCTATAAAAACTTCCTGTGTAATTTGCAGATAAAAGTATGGTGTTAAATATCTAGCCAAAGTCATAAACCTCTCTCCCAACTTATCACCAAGCAAAACCCAATAAAAAGGAAAGTCTAAGAATAGCTTTTTCCAAATTTTCAGAATTGTATTTCATTTCCAACAGAGAATTATGGCTTATATTTGTAGTGATTTTAAACAAACCAGCAATATTAACAGTAAGTGCCAAACAATTTATGTGTGTGACTAAGTTATTATATGTACTTCTGATGATTATCCACTCAATGTACATAGCAAAAATGTTTGATTGATTACCTTGCTCATTGTCGGAACTGTCACACTGTGGTGTAATCAGAATCCCACTAACAAGAAAAAAAAAAGTGTCATGCTATAGTATTAAATATGGGTTATTATACGTGTAGATATGTAGCTCATCTTCACAAATGTGCTTCAAAAAAAAAAGGAAAGAAAATATATTTATAATACCAAAAAATCATTTTCTTAACAGCTAAAACAGTTCAAAGATTTAGGCTGCAGCATGTGAACTTTAAAACATTTTAATACATGTAGATTTACTTCTAAAGGGGAGGGTGGGGAAGTCAGAGGGGGAGGAGTGAAAGACCACGAGTGGATGAGGAACATATCACCTAGGAACTTAAAACATTTAACATCTCAGTAACTGGACTCACAAGTATTTGAAGATCGTTTTCACTTTATCTCTGTACCTCCTGAAAGTGCTTGACTATAAAATATTTTAATGAATGAAAAGATTTCACTTGAGGAGCCGACAGAAATACACCACTTAATGGCATTAACTTGGAAGGGTCAGGTTTTTAGAATTAACAATTGGTTCATACTAAGCCTGCATGTGTCCACTTATGGATGCATGCAGGAGGTTTGGAGAGCATGAGAGAAGCACAAGTGATGCTCTTCAAATTTTTCAAGTACATCCAGAACTCAGTATACACACAGCTTAAAGCATGAAACAGTAACATAACAAGAAAAACTTGTGCATTAACGTAGGTTTCATTTGTATACACAACTTTGCAAAATTGCAACTACACAGTCAGAATTCTGTATATATAGAGATATATACTATGAAGGCTCGATTTCAATTAGATAGGAACAGCAGATAAGCTATTTTATAGCTTCATTTGGTGTCCGTAAAAACTTGAAGTACACTGCAACAAAAGATGTATGACTTGAACTTTAATAGCCAAGTAGCGTTTGGGCATGTTGAAATCCTACTCTGTTTATAATAACCAGTGTCAGAGAAACATTTTGATAACCAACAAAAAACACAAATAAAATGCTAAGCAAACATATTCAGTAAATGAAAATAGTTGGTTGTTGATTGTTGATTTTTTTTTACACCTTAACATAAACAAAGATGAATTAAAAGGTCACCAAATAAATGAAAAATGAAAACTCTTCATTTTTGCTTTGTGAAAAATTAAGAGGAAAATTAAGAGGAAATTTTTATGTTATCGACAGAAGTAGACAATTTGCTTCTTGCACTATGGCTCTATCCACGAGTCCATGATGGATAAGTTTAAAGAGAGACATTAGGCACTTTTATGCTAGGGCCATTAACACAAGGCAGAAGACTGATAAGCTGTCTGGTGGCATGAATTGCCTACAAAGGGCGTAGGAGTAACAATTATTATTTCGTATATTAAATATAATTATATACACAAAGTGACTACTACATGTAATAGAGACTAAGAGCTGCCTATCTCTGAATTGTGTTATATCTGTGCAGGAGTAAAGAGAGTGAACTGTTTATGCACAATTCTACCAACCTTGTGGCTATTGATGAAGTTGGGTTTAGAGATGCCTGTTCCTGCATTGATCATTATAGTTTTATGCCAGTTTGGTAAATAATGACTGGGATATATTTACAGCAACTAGACAACAAGAGAAAGATTAAGGTTGGGCTGGGAGATTTCTGTCCGTATAAGGATCAACATGTGGGGATCAGGAATGTACTTACATGATATGGATCTATCCCAGTACATACTAGTCTATTGGGGAATGCAAACATCTGATCTTATAAACTTGTCTGGAAAAAGTCATCTTTTAAATTCTCTATGCTGTTTTTGATGCAGTAGCTGTGTTGTTTGGTCTTTGATCTGGTTTCTTTATTCTCACTAAGCATGAAGGAAACCACATGAGGGAGAAGGTATGTAGACTACGAATTTGAGTACATTTTAGGAAATACCAAATCAGATTATTAGGTACAGCAACTTCACTTTGAAGATACTACTGGACTCTAAGATATTCCAGTTATGCTTCATGCAGAGGCAAAGCTTTTGTTGTTTAACAGATGACATAGCTCTTAAAACATATATCCCACACAAGATAACCCACAGGGTTTGCAAGCCTGCTCAAGTTTGTAAAAACATCCTGTCCTTAATCTTAGAGGAACAAAAATGTTGACAAAGTGTTAGGAGAAATGCTATGTTGCACAATAATGACATGCAAAAAAAAGCTTTTTACCCAATCTACTCCACTATTTGTAGGATAATGCCAACATTTCACAAACATGACCTTGCCAATACTACCAACAAATTTTCACTCTGAATCAATATATTATGCAAATGCATAGGTACAGAGCTTGTAAATAAATCGTGGATCTTGCTGTAAAATGTTGCAAGACCTCCAGATGACAAATAAGTGACTCGAAAGCTTATGTAGTGTAGTCAGGACTGCGTAACTTGATGACAATTGGGGACAAGTTGTTTATTCATGGGCAGTGAACCAAGCACAAAGGTAATAAAGATTGTTTTGCAAAGCTAGCTAGTAATTTCTCCATAGTGTGCTGCACTTTGTTTGGACATGTTCGATTAGGCAAGCCTAGGCTTGTCGAAAACCACAATACAACAGTTTTGTACTAATCACGTAAGAATGCAATCGTATTTTTCTCGTAATCAATCATTGCAAACCACATCTATTTAGGGTTTTTCGGCAGTAAATTCAATAACTGGGTTTTCACTGAGCTCCTTAGGTCAACAACACTGCATGTAGAAATGCAAATAACACGAGGTCTTTATGAATGAAGCACTGCATAATGAAATTGATGCTGTAAAGTTTTTAAATGCGTACATCGTCAAAACGTCGGCATGTACGAATGCTTGTAAGCCAATAATGCCGAAAGCTTGTGAGCTTTATCGCTGAAAGGAGTGTCAAGACCGACGAAGAAACAAATTATTGGCAACTGGAGGGCGCCGATCCTATTACTTCGATCAATGGTTCCAACAAAATGCCAAAACTGTTCGAAGACTCTTAAAGTCAACTAGCTGAAAGCCGAGAAGAGGAGACTTGAACCTTTGTCAAGTCTTGTCTTTTCACCACTAACAATAAACAAAGTGCTGCGTAATCTGATGAAAGCGAGAGGAATAGGAAGCTTAGATGCCAAGAAATTAGATACAGGTTAGCCTTGAGCGTGGGAAAGCGACCTTTCACATCATTGCCTATGGCGGCATCATTCCACGGCTTATGATATAAACACGGATTTATTTCATACGCGTGTCGCGACAAGGAATAAAAATAGTCAGACACAGTGGACGTTTAATAATTCGATCGAAAATGAAAGTACACTACCAACAAGGAACAACTTGCTAACATGTGACTACACGAGCTTGTAGTTCATGTATGAATGGCCAAAGCGCGCCGCATACAAAGGCAAAAATCAACACAAATGTCTGACCTCCCAGTATTTCTTGTGATGTCCTTAAATGTCTGAATTACAAGGCGGGAAAATTCTACACTTATTTTACACGAAATTTTTCCCAAGATTTTCATAAGTCACAAACTTCACTTCGAAACGATTTTGATGTGCCCGTTCATGTCTTGAAAGAAATCGCAGCGTAGAAACTAGCTATATTCTTTGGAGTGCAATCCTTGAAGCAGGATAATCAAACTTACTAAAAGTCTATCGATAATCTATCTAACACTGAGTGCATAACTTTGTAAGGAGATATCGAAACTAAATGGTTGTACCGCTTTGACCATGCGATTCACAAGCTATCACTGCTATAAGCTTTAATATTGCAAAACAAATGGTCGTTAGATGACTTGAGGTTACTTATTTGAAGCATTTTTTGAGTCGATGCAAATAAAAAAAAACATGGTACAGACCAAGCAGCTTAAAAGAGAAAACGGAAAGGCGGGTCAACAGTAGTGAAAAAATTTGGGATTTCACTGGATCACTGGTTTAGAGTAAGTTCTTAAGTCAGTCATTGTGAGGGAAGTTCGAACAAAACGCTGACCATAGAACATTTATGGCTCGGTAACAATTAACTGACAAGAGTAGTAATTGCGAGTATTTCTTCGCTTACCAAGCCTTCTGTTCTAGCAAGGCCCCATCCATTACCATCCACTAGCCCTCCTTCAGTCACCTCGCTCGCATCACCTCACATGCATGGATTTTCTTGTTCAGTTTTACGAACCCGCAGATCGAGCATGACTTACATTTCTGACCTATAGAGAATTTCACAGTGATCTTAGTCTGTTTTGACAAAAAGACTACTTCTCTCGCTCCCGAGTTCACTTCAGTAACGTAAGACTGTTCTTATAACGAAGTAATAGAAAAAACGACCACAAGCTCGATAAAGAGACTGAGCGAGGAGCATGTGTGTCCTTCAGCGTTTGGCTCCAGTGCAGAAGTTCTCCCAAGCAACGGAAGCGATACACATCTGTCAGGAAATTGAAAAGCTTAAAAAGTTCATGAACTTGCCCGAGCATGTCCTGATTATCATTGGCTGTTGAACATTTCATATTGATGCTAATTGGTTACTTTTGACAGGTTTAGGTTGTCAGGGTTTCACTTTCGCGCGCTTTTTATCAGCACGCGATCAATGAAAATTTTCGCGCGCCATCACTCCCCTCAGTGACCTTTTGGCTCCCTCTGTCGCCTTCTAATTAACCACAGCTTTAGTGTTCCGTAGCCCTTTTACGATTTTATTCTCGTACATTTGTTTTGGAAGTAAATGAAAACGCCGATCTGAGGACTGCTTTTGTTAGCCTTGCAGACCGATCGGTTAAAAATGGTTCACAAAAAATAGCGCAAAAAAGGCGCGAGTTTTAAATGCTTCAAAATCAAAACAAAAACATTAATGAATGCAGGTTTGGCCTCGTTCCACTCAAGGTTCATATTACATGCGGTTTTGAATGCCTTCATCATAAAAGAAGCCATACCTGAAAAATACCATATACTGGTTCTCGATTGAACTTCTTGTGCAACTGGCATTCAGTTGAGTTCTGTAGTTTGGTGTTAATTGTTTTTTAATAGCCATAGATCTTTCCACTACTATGTGTAAAGAAATACTATACCTGAAATAAATGCTTGTAGGTCAACTCAGAGACCTTACTTAGATATCCCCCGGATACTTACTAATCAAATGACGACAGTCACAGTAAATGGAAGCTTTTCATAGGCTTTCACCTCCAGAAGTACGGAGGAAAAGTAGTGGTTATAAATCTTCATCGGCTTAATCTTAGAGACCCCTTGATTTTAACTCCATGGGTATGCGGCCTAACTAAGATAAACGGTCTTTCTCTGATGCATCCTGGCTTAAGGCAGCGGTATAACTGAAAGGTTAGCGGATCTCAGACCTTCTTAAGTTATAATGCATTTGTCGCTAACTATGATATTATGTATTTTAGAGTAATAACAGCGAGTCTTCTGTCGGACTCAAGTACAAGACAAAGCCTCTATACCATTATAGAATCAAGTAAAATGGCTTGAAAACTATGAAACTATACTGATTCCTCTGTACAAGAGAAAGAAAGCTCAGAGTATTCCAGTTCAAGTTTCTGCCATAGACAAAAAGCGACAAATACACTACTGAAATTTTGGTCCACCTGTTTTGAAACTGCAAACATACCAAGCATTTTGGAAAAAATACTTGAATGTATTTCCTCAAAATCTGTAAGTCTTAAAGACATTTGTTTTTCCCTCCCTCTTTCTGTCCTGGCTTAGTGGAAACTGTATCAAAGGAAGAATACAAAAGCAAAAACCGACACAACGTAGGATGATTTTTTGAAGGTGTACTATATTTTGGCTGGCCAAACAAGCCTTCTTCAGGTACAATGGAAAATTTTACATCGGTACGTGTTTTTATGTAGCCGATATTTACGTAATACCGGAAATACGCAAAAGTAATAATGTAAATAAAGATAAGCAGACGGTACAATGATAAAAGAACATAATAAAAGAAAAAACAATTAATATGTTTCTTCGCGGATGTTCAGACCATTAGGATCAATTGTTCTGCCTTTTTGAATTAAAAAAGCTTCCCTGGTCTTACGGAGTCTCGGTTAGAAAATATTTTTTCGATGAGATTAATTGCATGTCGTTAGCAGTGTGGTTAGGAGAGGACAAGAAATGTTCGGCGGCTGTAGTAGGTTTAGATTTGTTGTTAGGGTTATCTATGGTACGACGGTGTTCATTAAATCGGTCTTTTAATCGTCGTTTCGTCTCTCCTATGTATTGTAAATTACAGCGGTTGCATTGAATCATGTAGACTGAGGTTTTTAGTGTCACAGGTCAGGTTAGATTTTATGGGGCGCGTTTCCTCGGTAGAAAAGAAGGTATATGTAGTAAGTCCGTGAGAAATAGGGGACAAGTAGCACAGTTTATAATAACTAAACCGTTTAAATTTCTTCCTGTCTCTAAACGACAAAACTAACAAAAACCACAGAAAAAACAGCACCAGCCGT
>OMLO01001384.1_pt1 | contig 18613 bp, 19 predicted proteins | sample 1674811 | NCBI WGS metagenome assembly OMLO01 (sample SAMN06265003, study PRJEB25207) | coral metagenome | isolation source: Coral host | place: Mexico:La Bocana,Puerto Morelos, Mexico | collected 2008-11-13 | reverse complement strand
ATTTTTTAAAAAAAAAAAAAAATTAATAAAAAAAAAAAAAAAAAAAAAAAAGCGGTTTCCGATGTTGAACAGGTCCGTCACAAGTTATTTCAAGATGGCGAGCAGTGTAGACAATCTGTTAGTGCGGAGAGATGATTTTGAAGACTGACATTTTGGACATTTTGGAAGGCAAAAATGTAAGACAGGAGCAATTTTTGGTTGCAGTATAACACTCGGTAATGCCAAATTGTAATTTTGCAGTACCGAACTGAACTAATTGGCTGTTCATCGAACACGATTCGAAAATTGGGCACCCTAGTTAACCACCTACACAACTGATGTCGCTGCCTGCTTAATTGAAACTCAGTTTCAGAAGCCACTATAAACTCGGAATCTGAAGAACAACTTCTAATGGAAGTGTGGGAAAACCTACTGTACCTTGGTGTCCAGGCCTCTCCAGACAACTCCCTTTGTTTTTTAACTGCTCTCTGCTTCTCTTCAAGACGGTGCTTTTCGCTGGCTGAAGCATCTATCTGTAAGATAAATAGTGGTAATTGTAAAAAAATGATTTTTCAAGACATTGGAAAGAAAAAACAGAACAAAATATTTTCAAGTGATCTTTTAACCCACAGAAACAGAGGAAGACACAATACCCTCTTAATTTAGTAGCACACATCACTCAAGCATAAGGCTCTATGAATTATCACAGCCTCTCAGACAGCTCACCAAGAAGGGAACAGAATTGTTATTTTAAGATCCATGATAGATTCAGCAGGATCGAAGAGATGGTGACCACCCCATCACTGTTCAAGTGCTATGAGCGAGAGAAAGACCTAGTCATTCAGTGTGATGCAAGCGAAGGGGCTTGGGAGCCGCATCACTTCAAGATGGAAGGCCGCTAGCATACCCAAGCAGAACCCTGGCTGCAGCTGAGAGGAATTACGCTCAAATGGAAAAAGAGCTCCTTGCAATTGTGTTATCACCAGAGGAGTTTCACCAGTATACATATGGGAAATCGGTAATTGTCGAGTCAGGTCATAAGCCCCTAAAAACGATTCTTGCCAAGCCACTGGTCTTTGCTCCCAAGATCAGAGATTACAACGGATGATCTTGAGGCGGCAACGTTATGATCTGGACATGCAGTACGAGAAAAGAACTAAACTGCATCTTGCAGACACCTTGAGGCGGCACTACCCAAAGTTGGCAGAAGCAAAACAAGGTCAGAGAGAACATGTCCTGTTCGTAAGATCTGCGTTCAAAGAGGGACTGGAAGTCGAGCAAGACGTTCAAGAAATAAACCACTTACTGGTGAGCGAGCACGAAGCAGAAATGTTCCGCGTAGAGACTAAGAGCAGACAGGCTTGTAGTTCCTAAGACCCTTAAAAAGTGCATGCTTCAGACATTGCACTACAGCCATCAAGGAATAGAATCTCACGACCAGGTGCGCCAGAGAAACAATTTATTGGCCCAATATGAATAGTGATACAAACGATTTCATCTCAAAGTGCAAAACGTGTGTGTCCTTCAGCACAGGACAGCAAAAAGAGAGGCTCATCAGTCACGACGTTCCAGATCGCAATTGGGCCAAAATTTCCACCGACCTGTTGGACTTAGGCCGCAAGAGTTACATGGTGACCGCAGATTATTTCTCAGATTTCTTTGAGATCGACAGGTTGTATGACCTGACGGTTTGTACTGTAATCAGGAAACTGAAGACAAATGGCATGATATGGTATTCCAAATGAAGTTGTGTTGGACAGTGAGTCGCAGTAAACAAGTCAAGAGTTCAAAAACTTCGCCAAGGAGTATGGTTCCAATCACGTGACATCAAGTCCCTACCACCATCAGTCTCATGGTAAAGCTGAGTCTGTTGTAAAGGAAGCAAAGAAGATCCCCAAAAAAACTGCAGTATCCAAAAGTGACCCTTACCTGGTGCTGTTGGCTCATCGTTACACCCCACAGGAAGGATTTGGTACCAGCCCTGCCCAGCGTCTGTTAAGCAGGAGAACAAAAACAAATCTTCCTACTTCCAGCAACTTGCCTAAACCTAGCGTAGCTGAGGATACTCTAGAGAAAGACAAGCTGAGAATGTTGAAGCAGAAGTTCTATTATGACAGATCAGCAAACAACCTACAGGACCAAGATGACGTTGTTCTGGTGCAACGCTTTCCGCTGAACAAGAAAACATGGAGGAAAGCAAAAGTACTGAAGCCACTGGGCAGAAGATTGTATGTAGTGGAATTAAATAGTCAGCTCTATATCAGGATCAGAGACACCTGAAGCTTTCTGCAGAGGCTGATAGTGCTCCAGCTGAGGAATGGCCAACGTGGAACGTTTTAAAGCACACCTAGTGGTCAAGGGTTACGCCCAGAAATATGGTATGGACTATGATGAAACTTTCTCACCTGCAGTTTGTTTTTCTTCAATGAGTCTTTTTTTAGCATTTGCTGTCTAGAACGATTTGCTGATTCATCAGATGGACGTAGAGACAGCTTTTCATAATGGTAAACTCGAAGAAGAAATTTACATGCAGCAACTGGAAGGATAAGTGAAACCCGGAGAAAAGCATCTGCTGTGCAGGCTAAAGAAGTCACTATATCGTAAAAAGCTTTTTGGGAATGTGTTGAGAAGATTGGTTTCACTCAAGCCTTAGCAGATCCCTGTGTATTCATCAGAAAGGAGGATATGTTAACAATAGTCACATTCCACATTCATTACCCGATGATACTAACAAAAAACATTTCGGAGATGGAAAGAATTAAGGACAGCTTAAAGTTGCAGTTTAAGAAGAAGGATATGGAGCAGCTTCATTACTATGTGGGAGTTTACATCGTTCAAGATGAGAAAACTTTGGGCAAAAAGAAGCAAAACCAGTGTTCACATCAGCTTATCTGAACATTAAGCTGCAAAAGAAAGATGGTGTTAGCAGACCTGTCAACGCGATCTCATACCAGTCCATCGTTGGGAGCCTACTTTATACTGCAATTGCAACTTATCTGGACATCGCCTAAGCAATGGGAGTTGTGTTTAAGTTCTGTGCAAATCCTACATAAAATCACTTAAGGTTACTGTAGACCTTCAGGGGTGTCTTCCGAAGAATCACTCATATGCGCGCCGCTTATATTATAACCATAGAAAAGTATATATCATCGTAAAGCTAGTAAAATGTAGAATCAGAAGAAATAATTTTTTTAGGATTTGATTTAATGGTCGAGAGCAAGCCTTCAAACGCAAAACTGACACTATTTGTTAAACTGAATTACCTGCCTTCGTGATCGCAAGTACGACCAAACAAACTGCACAGTGTCAATCAGTAGCTGATAGACTACAAAAGGGTGTGAAGCTTTTTCGATATTCCGATTGGTTGACGAGAAAATTTATTTTGAAGTTGGCGAAGTGAATATTTGCCGATCTTCGGCACATGAGAGCGCTCAAAAGGAAAAGTATTTGGAATATCAAAAAAGCCTCACACCCTTTTTCGCATTGATAACCAAGGAACATTTTGGCCAAATTTCATAATAATGCGTCAAATCTATATACCCTATTAATTCGCTTGAAGCAAGGAAATTCACGCAAAAATAAAGCCAGAGTTTTAGACTCCTAATGTTTTGAAAGCTTATCACACCTCATCAAAGTGGCTGTCAACCGGGACAGACCGCCAATGAAGCGCGAGCTTCAGACCCCCAGAGCGACCGCAACAAGAATAGCCCATTGAATTTGCGGGAAAACGACGAGAAAAGCTTCTGGAAAAACGCACAAATCAGCGAAAGAGAAGAAACGTTGTGGCCACCTCCAAAGAACCAAACATCCAGTAGTTCCAGTCAACCGAGCGAAAAACATGGTCGCTCGGGTAGGCTTTATTGTCAAGTTCCTTCCTCCTGCTTTCATCGAACAAACATCCTTTTTCTTCGCCCCGTGTTTCTTAAGAAATTTTGTCCAAGGCGTCTTCTGTCTTTTCGATGAATTCATAATGTACGTTTTCACAGATTCTACATTAAAAAATTCACTGATACCAACGGCCTAAAGGACGCGGAATTCAACGACACAACAAAGCACAACTTTCAAAGTAAACAAATGTTTTGTAATTCAAGTCCCGGATAAGATTTGCTGCGAAAAATCCATAGTTATTGACTATTCTGCTAAACAGTTTTTCCCCGAAATCTCGCGATCGATGAATGATTTTAAAAGACTTTTTTCAAAAACTTTAAATTGATGTTTTAGCTATACCTTGAGCACAGAAAAAAAAATTCGCAAAATTCGCTCTTTGAAGACTCTACAGTAACCTTAACGGCAGCAAAACAGACTCTCAGATTTCTGAGGGGAGCTGTAGCTCTGTGTTTGAGTTACAAGAGGTGTGCTAATGAAATCCTAACTGGCTACTCAGATGCAGATTGGGCAGGCGATCTGGATAACCATCATTCTACTTCAGGAAACATGTTTTAATTGGCTAGAGAAGCAGTGAGCTGGTTGAGCAAAAAAACAGGTTACCATTGCACTGTCAACAGCAGAGGCAGAGTATGTAACATGTAATTAGCCTACAGCACATTTTTATAAATTAGGCACTTATTTGAATTGAAATGTTCAGTTTGCCATATCAGAAACCAAGTAAATAACATGGTGGCAGTGGTGGCGGTGGCTTAAATCAAGATAGTTCAAGTGACCTCAAAACACTGTTTCCGGAATTTAAAACAATGGGCGATAAAAAGCAGGACCTGGAAACCTACATTGAGGATTTGATAGAATACTGCATAATGCAAAATTGGTATGATACATTGAAAGAAACCGATGAAGCCAAGTGGACCAAGCTGGATAAAGCCATGGCGTGCGTCAGGGCGTCTCTGTCTCCTGCAGCTACAACTAGAAAGGTATACAAATAAAGTCTGGGTGAATCCCATTTGATGAAACCTTGCAGTGTCATCAATGCGTTAAGAGAATATTATAACACTAGTGTTGGAAAGTCTGGGGAATGACAAAAATTCCTTCGCCTACTGCAACAAGAAAATGAGTCGATCCATTATGGGAGACGAGAATATGAAATCAAGTGACACAATGGGAATATGGGGCCAATTTATTGAATGAAGCTAATCGGGAAAGCGCAAAGTGGTCACCAAAACATTCAAGCCAACCACATTCGTGAATCAGCTAATGAAAACAGCCAGAAACACACAGCAGGAGCAGGTTAACTACACAACCAAATCGCCCCAGTCGTCACAGTGTTTTTGGTGGTGTAGCGGGAAACATCAACAGCCTCGTCAGCAACACTCCCCTGCAATGGGGAAATATCACTGGCCATTTCATGCACGTCTACAGGTGTGGAATCAGAAAACAAGCTCAACAGCAGCAATCCAATTTTGTCATCATACGAGGAAGCCTTTGTTACGGAGTGTGATACAAACCCCACAGTTTGCAAGAAAATATTTTGCGAATCTGCACCTAATGCATGGAGAGAAAACAAAAGTCGTGAAGGCACAGATCGACTCTGCATCCACTTGCAATACTATCCCCAGCAGTCTTATGAGAGAACTATTTCCTAATTCAGACATTTCTCCGACGAGAAGCAAGATAAACACTTATGGAAGTGAAAACAACATGTATGCGTCCTGAAGGCCAGGTGACCTTATGCTGCGAGAGAAGGTGGAGGATTCACACCATAGATTTTCTTGTGGTAAACGATCCAGATGTGAAACCAGCGCTTCTCAGTGGAAGAGATGCACAAGACCTAAATTACTTAAAGGTGTATGCTTACAAGACAGCAAACGCAGTGGAAGAAGAACCAGACCCGGCCAAAGTAGATGCGATCACAAAGATGCTAATGCCCATTGATAAGGCTGGGGTGCAGCACTTTCTTGCCATGTGCAACTACCTAAGCAAGTTCTGCCACAACTTGTCAGAAACAGTTCTTCCACTGAGAGACTTGACAAAAGAGAATTCCACATTCCTGTGGTCAAGAAACCATGAAAATGCATTCAACTCAGCCAAGAATCTCATTGCATCAGTGACTGCGCTACTCTTCCCGTAACTCTGCAAGTGGATGCCTCTGAAGTTGCAATTGGTGGTGTGCTGTTACAGAATGATCAGCCTGTCTGTTTCACATCGCACAACACCAAGAAGAATTACGCTCAAATTGAAAAGGAGTGTCTTGCCATTGTCTCTTGCATGGATAAGTGGCACCAAAACCTTTAAGGGAAACACGACATCACGGTACATACAGATCATCAACTGCTCAAGAAAATTTTCTAGATGCCTCTCAGCACAGCACCTCACTGAATGTAGCGAATGATGCTCAAACTACAAAGATATCAATTTTCAGTTTGGTACAAGAAAGGAAAGGAACACCTGTCGCTGACTACCCTTCAGCACCCGCTGTTAGGAATATGAGGTGTTCCGGTTGGAAATGGCCAAGATGGATACTGAGCCAAACAGAGTCACATCTGAAACCATGCAACAAATCAAACAAGGAACCGCCAAGGATTCGGTCATTGCATCCCTGTGTCATTAGGTAGGTAGTGGACGGCCTGCAGAAATGAAGGGAACACCGGAGTACCTAAGACAATACTGGAGTTTCAGAAATGAGATGAGAGCAGAGCGTTCTCCAAGGGGGAAAAAGTGTTTTTGAAGCCAAGGCCTGGAAACAAGCACCAACCTTGGATATATGGTGAAGTTATTGGAACCAGGGGAAAACCTTGAGGACCACACTGTATCCTTGCCTGAAAGTGAGCTTACAGAAACGGATAAACCAGTGGAGCAGGAACCTGCACCCCAAGGTGACCAAGAACCTATTTCTATGTTATGCTGTTCAATGAGACAGCGAAGGCCTCCTTCAAGATTCAGGGACTGTTGTTATGGACTAAAAAGAACTACCTAATAGGGGAACCCATCATAATTCATGAGGACAACCAGGAAGCTTTTGCAATGGCAAAAAATCCTGTAGACCTAGGATCACTTAGTTCGTGAAGGAGTGCAGAACAGAGCGATAGTTTTCAAATATGTTTGCAATGATGAAATGATTGCAGGTATTCTGATGAAGCCGTTGCCCAAGCATTGTTTCGAGAAGCTTCTCAATGAACTAGGAATGAAAACGGCAAAAGTGAGAGTGTTGTTATTAAGTGAACAGCTGACGGTTGCTTTTTGTACTTTGATGAATGCACAGTACTTTAAAGGAATATTTAATTATGCTACTCGTTGGTAATAGTGTTTTTTTGTTATTGAAACAATTGTTTTTCTGTTTAAATTTACGTATAAATAGCTTATTCTCTTCTTCCTTTACTTTATGTGAGTGTAAACCATTGGACATTCATTAAAGTTTGCTCCACATTGTTAAAAATTTTATTTATGTTGTTAGGTTTCTTCCAGTTTATCATAGTACAATGTATGTAACAATAGCTAATTTAGACAGGCCTAAAGGCAGAGCTCCTGGGCAGGGTGTTTCAAAGCCTGACTAAGTTAACCCAGAATAAACAAGAATTTTGATTTGAGTTTTGAACTTGGCAGTGAGGTTTTCTGTTTATATTAAAAAAAACGGACAACTATCTTTAAAGACATGTTGGCATTCTTATGCCATCTTCAGTTTAATGGAATGATAAGTAAATTTTGGTACAGTTATATAATACAAAATATGAATAAATTATTTACAATATGATGTAATGCATTACAATACAAAGAACCGGAAGTTACATAGTTAAAAAAGTATTGAAATGATGTAACTGTTTGTTAAGGTCTGGTTCATTCTTACTTTTATAAAAAGGATGGCGAGTTCCCAAAAGGATGGGGGTTCCCAAAACCTCTATTATGACTGTATTATCGAGACATGCAAATCTAGAAGCTAATTTCAATGTTGTTGACTAGTCTGTAACTCGTGATTTAGATCATTAACAGAAAGTCTTCAGACTTGCCATATCACAGGAAATCATAAAATAAATGCAGTGTTTTATAAGACAGTGTGTTAAGACTCAAGTTTAAATGTACAGCTCTGAACAGTTGAGAAATATTTTAAAGACTTACACTCAGATTCTTCATGATATATAATTGCAGACATAAAACAGTTCAACATCATTATTTTCCATAGAAATTAGAAAAGAAAAATTGATCGGTGCAAAGATGGGAGGTAATGAGCCTTGAAAATAATTTCCACAGCAAAATAAAAACTTCAGCTTCATTATCTTCCTGAGACAGCGAAAGCTCTTCATGAAACTTATATAAGAATGCAACTACCAATGCCAGGAACATAGCACAAAACTGGCACGTTATTCCATTAGTTCTGATTATCTCAGAGCTGATGCTGAAAATTGCTAAAGTTATCAAATCAAAGGCAAATACTGAACACAAATGGCGGCAAAACATTTTGCGGTTTCCTTGCATTATTTTCATGTTATGTACACGCTTGTTATGGCTTTCAAATGATTAACAGATCTCTTTACTGGGGTGGTTATGGAAACCAGAAAAGGAACATGAGCATAAGGTACCTGCCAGTCCCCTCTGGACACCTGAATACAACAAACTAACATGAAACAAGCCCATTATCAAATTAAAAACCATTATTTGGTCAGTAGAAAACTTTAAAAAACACATGATGATCATCCAAAACCTGTCAGCAGATACCTTGTTTTATCAGGTGTTAAGTTAGTATAACATGGATGCCAAATTACAAAGATTTATGCCTTAAACCAAGACTGCATGACTTGCTCTTAGGGGAGTATACCTGCCATGTTGCATGACCTCATCATCATCAGATGCACGTGCCCACAATCCACAGTGCTAGCCATGTTGACCATGAAAAAAGAGTTGCATGGGTTTCTATTTCTATGGATGTGTTTCTGTTGCTATATTTATGGTGCTCTGCTACTAACAGTTTAAAATCTGTACAACTAACAAGTAGTATAAAGCATAATTATTTATGTTAATTGTACAATACCTTGCCACACTCAAGAAGCCGTATGTCTGTCCTTACTCGACAGTCAGTCTGGCATGATACATCTGTGAAAACATATCATTCCAAAAATTTTGTTACAAAGATAGCCTACATGCAGATATTAAATTTCTCTTCTGCATTAAAAATTTGGATGTATGCTAATGGGTTTTATTTATGCCTGAACTCTAGATGGAAAACCAGGAATTTTAATTTGCAGCAGTTGAAACATGGAAAACAGAATGATACGAAGGTATTGTTTAAACAGTTTTACATGCACTGACTGTGACAAAGCTCGAATCTTTCATCCAAACAATCCTGGGCATGGCCCACCAACACGTAAGATTTATGAAAACAGATTTCCAGTTTTGAATCAGGTGACTGTCAAGCAACTCCACTTAACACGGGAGGAAGTTAACAATAACATCAGGTTTTCATGTGTCTGTCGTGTTACTGATCGAGAATTTGGTCATAACATTGTCTAAGTGCTATGGATACAGGAGGTCATAGCTGAGTGGATCAACTCTACCACTTTGACAATGTTATGAAAAAATTGATTGTCAATTACTTGATAGACCCATGACCACCTGACTTCAATTTTGTTTAATGATAACAAAGAGGCATGCAGAAATCACAAATTCACGAGTCTGTCTGCTTACATATATTTGAATATAAATTGAGATTGTACATAGCTCTGCACTCTACCAACTGAGAGGACTGTGTTGGTCTAGAAAATATTCAGACCCCTCGAGTAAGTTCTTGGTTTGAACTTTTTGAAAACAAGGAAGATTTCTTTGCAACAAACATCATTAATTTGTTTGGTCTATTGGTCTATTCTGTTCAAAATTCAATCCAAGAGAATTTACAAGGATAAGAATCCATAGGGGGTTATATCTGGCAGTGTATCAGCACTAAACTACACTTGGCTCAGAGAATTCTAAGATACTCATAATGAATTTAGTTTATTCTTATAAGGCAATCAAAAATTATCATGAACATATATGTTATTTGCAAGCTGGGGGGTCCATATACAGGTGGTGAAAACCTGTGACCCTGCATTTCAAGCCCAAAGTCACATATTTATTTTTTTCCTGCACTAAATTAGCTTACAAGTACTGGTAAGTTTGTTTACACAACTTTATTATTGAATTGGCAGAATTGGCTGATACATATACATATTGCTGGTCTACTGAACCATTAAAAAACTCTAAATAGCGAAATAGCGAACAAGCAAGTATAGCTCTGATACTAGACAAACAGATGCATTAAAGAACCAATCTTTCTGGAACAACTTTATGTTAGATGCAACTAGTTCACCAGGTAAGTTCTCCAAGATTTTTTGTCGTGTGTGAAATTGTGTGCAAAGTTTGAAGTTGTAATCCAAAAAAAAAACTTCTGTCCGTCGTTGTGAATCACTCAAAATCAGACTAGTCTTTTCTTCAGTAAATTGAGTGGCAGAAAGGGAGAAAATTTGTTATGTGTATTACACAAAAATTCTCATAAATACAGCAATGGTCAGAGAGTTAAACTCACCTAAAATTGACTAATTTTTCAATTAAAAATTAACAGCAAAAGAAACATGCGCTTGGGCGCCATTACAGCGCCGAGCTACAAACAGCGTAGCAAGCTCTTACAAATTCAAAACACTCAAGTAAATTTACTTATGGTGATGTTCCTTGCCATTCCAAAGTGAATAGAGATAACTTGAATTGATTAATTGTTGATGAAAGTGAAAAAAGGCAAAAGATTGACATGTTAATTTTTTTTGTGAAATTTCGGAAATTTTGTGTTTTACTACAAAAACAATTCCTGTCACTAGTTGCAATTAGAATCACCTTAAAATCAGACTTTTCTACTATAAATTGAATAGCTGAAAGCAAGGAAATTAGTTAAAGTGCCACGATGATCAAATTACTGAAATTCATTTTTTTACATTTTCATACACAATAATTAAGTCTTTCCTAAAAATCTTGGCAAATTTCAATCTTTTACTCATTAGAACTCACGTTTTTTTTGGACCCTTATTTTTCGAGAATTGAGAAATCATTGCCCAGTTAATGATAGTTAATTCCCCAAAAGGTTATGTTTTTGTCTCACTACTTGTTACCTTGAAATTGTAGTAGAAACTGGATTATAGTGATTATTTCAGCAGATGCAGAGATTTTTTTATCGCAGGATTATGGGAAGTTGGAACTTAAAAGTTTCATGAAGACTATATCAACACACAAAATATATATCTTCTTGACTTCTCCACAGAAATATAATACCTACCATATTCTGGATCATTCAACTGAGTTGTAAACTGTGTGAAGGCATAAAATCTGAAATAAACAGAGCCCCTCTTGAGATGCTACAAGAACATAACAAGGTGATCTATGAGCAAACAAGTGAATTTTCCAGTGAATGATCATGCATTGAAATGAATTAACCATTGCAAAATATTAAATTACTCCTTTTATAACAATTAGGTCTGTATTGTGGACATGAATGACTTTTGAGTTATTTTAAGTTATGAGCTATATTACTGATTGTAGGCTATAATTGTAACAACAGCAGTCTTTTAAACAATTAATAACATTTGAGCAAACCCAAGTGAATCTTCCTTTATATTTACATTTTTTGTATCTCAATTACAAGTACAAGAACTTGGAAGGATGGATGATGCATGGACTCTATTGCACAATGCATTATATGTAACTCATTCTCAATTAAGCCACTCTACCCTGTAAACTTCTCATTGCCTAATTAAAACCAAAAAAGGTTGGCCAACATGTTTTTCTTGTTGCCTGAAGAAAAAAGCTACTCTGTTTTGTGACTCAGAGCAGCTAGATTGAGTTTTTGTAGCTCTGTGGAGTTTTTCTACAACAAATCATGATAGGCTGTGACTATCAACTCTGTTCACAGGGTAGCTGCGAAAGGTCTTCACAGAAATCAGGGATATGTACACCATTGGATGGCATTTAAGGTCGATTTTACAAAACAGCAAGATTGCATAATATCAATGGTTTTAGCAATGCAATACAAGCAAGTACTTTCGTGACCCTTTTCTAGTATCCTTTGCAAGATTATGTTACCACTGCACAACATACACCCGAACAACTGAGCTTAACACTTTCCCCAACCAACAAACCTCACGCAAAATTCTTACTGAGATCTTGCCAAGATTTTGCCATGATGTTTTTGATGTTTGATGAGATTGGGGTGAGATTTCCTACATCTCGCCAAAATTGCTGAGATCATGTAAAGATTGCAAAGATCTTGATAAGATTGAAGAGATCTCTGCATTGATGTTTGGTGATTGTGTGACTGCGATTTTCTACATCTTGCCGAGAATGCCCACAAGTTCCCAGTCCCCTCAGCTGTTATCTCGTTCACCACATTCTTGTCTGCCCGCTATGATGGATGGTATATTACATGTATTTGTGACAATCCACCTTCATTTTGCGCTCTTTAAATAAGAGATGGAGGCATGCGACCACGTTTGAGAATGTTGGAAGTACAAAGAAGTGGGATTAGAGAAAGACAAGTGCAGAGATGTTCGGATGACAAGAGACAAAAGGCTTGTAGCGGCCAACTACGCTGGGCTAGACCAATAACTCATATTCATTCAGGTTAACACATATTTAATCTATGCAACTGAAACATCTGAACATTTGAAAGGTCTGAAAGGTCTGAAAGATTTGCTGCAACAAGAAAACTATACGGTAGCTTACAAGCTTTGTGTACAATATAGAAATATGAGCAAATTAATAACCAAGCAAAAGCCATAATTACAAGCTATTGTGCCTACATTCCTACGATCGCAGACTCAGAAAACTCAGAAATCCGTACGCTCACATGGCGAGAAAACAAAAATGTCTACATATTCTTTGTCAGCGGTAATGACTACTTCATGTGGCAAATATGAAATGAAACTTACAAGGCTACCACAGGGTTTTTAACGCACATGTTCTTGTTTTGCTTTGACTTAATTCATCTTACTACTAGGAATCGACAGCAAAATTAAGGAACAGACTGAATATTTTAGTTAGGAAGTTTGAAGGAAAATTTGAAAAGAGCAAATTTTTCTCTCCAAAAATTGGGCCAAATTATTGGAAGACATGAATTACAGCTCATCTAACACCCAATGAATCAATTTCTCAATATGTCACGTCTATGTTGACTGAAAGAGCACTGTGACTTTGATAAATACTTGCTCGACAAGGCTATTAAGGACCAGCTAATTGAACATTGTCACTCCAACACACTTTGCTGACGCCTCCTTTGTGACAAAGCCACTGTTTCTCTCAGTTCCTTATTAGATATTGCTTGTTCCATGGAGTCGGCCAATTTTCAGGCAGTGAACATTGAATATGCCTTGTCCCGGGAACACTAAAATTTGTTCACCAACTCTCGGTGAAGAGGAACAAGTGAATTTTACTTCAGACAAACTGCAACAATGTACACTTTGCAGTAACCACCCCAAGCACCAGCCATGATCCCCCAGATGCCCAGCCTTTCGCAAGACATGTTCCCAGTGTGGAAACCTAAACCATTTTGGACGCAAGTGCATGAGAAGAACCATACCAGGTCACCTAAATGGCAAATGGCACTAATGAACAAATTTAAAATGGTCCAACCAGAACCCAACATGATAATGAGGGTTTTGGCATACAGGTTTGTAGTGTAGTCGATACTTCTAATGAAATCCACCAAGATGACATCATGTCATCAATTTCCTCATGCCTGAATGAAGAGGTTTTGAACAGCAGTTGCAAAATATTAAACACACACCAAAAATTTTATCAACTCATCATAAAATCAAGAAGATAAAACCATGTGTTTAAATTTTAGTAAATATTATCCTACTGTGTAATCTTGTGATTGGCCTCGCTGAAAGTGGCACAAGGTTTACAACAAGGTGAACTTTATACACTTTAAAGATTTACACTACAAGTGATACGGTGTATTTGAAAATTCTGTCAAAATTATGGGAGCCATTAGGCAAATGTATTACTCAACAAAATAGTTTAAATTACAAAAAGTGTAGTCCTGCCTGCTTGTACCTTGATGAATCTTGTGGCTTGGTATTTGCTGTCCACAGATCAGTGGGGTCAATAATACTATCTGAAAAAGCATAATTGAATTTAACAGCATTTGCATATACATGGAACTACTGGATATGTGCCATTGAAACTGAACGGAAGTTTTTTCAATGCATGTACAGATGCATAGTACCCCAGATCGTAGCTTATTGAGGGAAATGGTAATAAAGAATGACAAAGACTAAGTTTTTGTTCAATGCAATATCTGTGAAATCTGTTGACTTTTCTGAGAAAAACAATAGAAAAGTTGAGGTTGTGCACAAAACAGAGTTTCTGCACAACCATCGACCTTTCAACATAACCCTTGTCACCTTTGTTTGAAATTTACCAGGCATCATAGTTAAATTCCCTCAATTAACTATGCCCAGATGTCATAAATGGCTGAATGACTACAGATGGAGGGTATTTTTATTATCTCTAATCTTCCTTAGTACCTTAGTATATTAGTAATACCACTGTTTGTATTGAAAGACTTCCTTAGTAACTTAGTATGTTAGTTTGACCACCGTTTGTATTCAAAGATTAACCTGAAGTAAATAACTTTCTTACACTTTATTGAATAACATTGAACAATGTACATATTATGTACAAATTCAACATGAAAGACAATTGATACTTGAGATGTCTTTTTATTCTCCCAGTTCTTGTTTTGAAAACATAAACATACTCAATAGCAAAATAAAACCTTGAACCTTTTGCACATGTGATTCCAACATGTGGTTTACTTCTACGCATTCTGGTTTTAAGATACATGTACTTACAGTAATCAAATGATGATGAATGTGGCACACTATTCACAATATGATTGAGATCTCAAATACCTCTAAATTGCTTATTCTTGCTAAATACATGTAAGTTCAGAATTTTCTTCCACAGTAATCTTGATGTTTCTCTATCAGGTTGGGCACCTTTGCTAATACGAGTGACCTATTTCTTTGTTTCTGTAATTTTCCATGACTTTATTACCATCCGTTAAGGCTTTTAACAGTTGAAATGAAAACGATGAAATTTGAACGAAAATAAAGCACAGGAGAACAATGCAAACAACAGCTTGGTAACCACGTAACATGAAAATAATGTTCGTTTTCACATCAGCTGTGCGTGGATACACAATGTATCATGTTTATCAAGACGTAATGGAAGACATCGATCGGAGAAAAACTTGCTAAATGAGAGTTTGACAACCCTATGGATAAGCCAGCCGTGGAAGTAGTGCTGGGCAATTAGACGGTCAGCCATTTGCCTCATGAGTTCTCCCAAATAGCGTGGTATTTTCTTGCACGTAATGGCGAAATCAGTGTTGAAGTGATAGGTCGCAGACGACATTTGTAACCAGCTGTGCGGAGGAATTCCATGCCAGTGAGAGTTTACCTGCTCAAACATACTGCAAATGAAATGCTTGAAATCTTCGGGTTTAGAACCTGAAGATCCAAACAAATGGCTCCTTAAGGAGCCATCACTTCTACCGAAAGCAATGATTAACGAAAGATTTCAATATGTTTAATCTTTATTCACTGAATGTTTTCAGTTCAATTTATCACTCTTACAAGCCCTTTTACTCCCTCTGAAAGCAGTTGTCTCGTGTGTAAGCCGCACCCACAATTCTTGGCCCAAAACTTAAGCAAAAAATTAAAGTGCGGCTTATACACGAGTGTTTACGGTATATTAAAACTGATCAGTTTTGCTACTGATGTTTCCAGTAGGTTTGTCCAAGCTGATGTTTGATTCATAGTGTTGCTGATTTGAGTGCTCATATAGGTTTGCTAAAAGATTTGCTCATAAGAGTCACTCGGAAAAGGCTCACTATTTATGAACCACCTGTGAGCTTGATGAGTAAACGTCTCAAGGAGTGAAAGACTCTTCGCATTCAAAGTTCATAATCGCACCTTCAGTCTTTCAACCAAATTTTACTACACATGCATGTGCTGCTGCAATGATTGTTAATCAAAACTCTCTTGAAGAAAAGTCTAATTAGGTGTTCCAGCATTGTTTGAGAAAATTTATATCAACTGGTCTGCCATCGACATATTGATTTGTTTAATGAGTGGCACATTTGCATATTCTGCCCCATTCTAACATTCTAATAGTTGTTTCTATGCTTCGCATATCCATGACAGTAGTAAATCATACTCAAATGAGAAGTAACAAATCAGGAGCTGAAAAATACAATGTTTGGAGAACAATGGATTCTATTGTTTTTCAAATCCAGGATGGCCACCACAAATTTAAGCCAATCAGGAGTCGAATTAAAATTTAAGATAGCCGACCTTTAAGAAAAAATGGATTATAGTGTTTTCCAAATCCAAGGTGGCTGCCACAAATTTCAGCCAATCAGGAGCCGAATTAAGAATGCAACATAGCAGCACTCATGAAAGTCGACCATGTTGGAAAACAGCCCACTAGCCTTGACAGAGAACTGGGATCGGTCTCATGGATTTCCTCGACTAGTCAGCAGGCACAGTTTCAAAATGCGGTTATTCTTCATTTTTGCTAAACATTTTGAGTAGAGGCAGGACACATAGCTTAAAATTTTTGTCTTGTCATCCTGATAAAGAATATCGCTGTTTCCAGCTTAAAATTTTAGGAGTTTGGCATTTAAGGGGTGTCTTTTCTGGGCTGTCACTCCTGCAACATGGAAACGAGGTTGAATTGGAAAAAAATAACTACAGCAAGACAAACACTACCAAATTAATGAAAATTACTCAAATGATTGCACAAAAGAATTTTTTACTTAGTTGACAAAAAAAATTATGGTCACATGATTATGTATGCCCTTTGTAAGACATCACACAAGATGAATGGCTCCAGTCAATCTCCAGAGAATGACAAGAAGGTCGTTTATTGGAGTACCTACCATAAACGGTACTATGCAATGAGCAAGGAACTAGACGCCTACAGGCGTCTCCTGAATTTGCCAATGGCTCTGAGCTCAGATCTAAAAGAGTCATGGCGGCGGCATGTTCTTTGTTTTAGCCACTGATCATTCAAGACAAATTTTCTTGCTTCTCGCATTGTTTACCTCAAGTTCACAAGATGCTTTTCGTTTACGATTCAGTCGCGGCACCTAGGCACAGTATAAAATATTAATTCAAATGACAAACAGTGTTATAAGAGCACAAATAGATAAACGGACCCTTTCTTTACTGGCAACGGCAGATATAGGATCAGGATTTGTTGGGCCATTTCCACCGACAAAATGTAAACTACAAATGTAACTGTCTTTCGTGCACACGAACAAGTCACCACAGTGATATGCTTTTATCCACATTTGCCTTCTCTCATTTTGTCCAACAGCACCAAAAAAATGAAAGAACTTCACTGGATCGCTGTTTGGGTTTCTTTTCCACGATTCAGGGTATAGGGAATCATTTTTAGTACCAAATGACATCTTCAGTTGTGACCATTGTGTTAGGACACTACTTATCGAGTACGTGTGGTTGATTAGAATGTCTGAACTTTCCTGGTTTGTTTATATTAACGTCCTTTTTTAAATTTTTTGAGAAACATAAATATGTATAGTTTGTCAAAAAAAATGGTTCTTTTTTGCATACCAATAAATTGCAATAGATTTTTGGCATTACAGCACGTGTAGTATTTTCCTAAATTAAAATTTAAAGATTTTATATATTGTGTGTCAGAATCTTGGGTTTCAGTACATGACTACACACTGATATACACTGATATGTTAGGTAAAAAGGAAGCTTCGTATAAGAGTACCTATGCAGAAATGTTGCAGGGAGAGACTTAAGGTTGGAAGCACCTGTGACAAGAACAATCTAATTTATGCACTGTTTGATAAGATTTGAAGACAGGCACCATTAAGATGTGGTATCCTTTCATACTGCAGTCATACATGTACAATTTTATAATAATTTTGCTAATCTTCAACACAATCAAAAAATAATATTAGTATGAAAGTTTCAGGCTCTCAATGTTTTGGGCCACATTGATATGGTGGTTTCCTGTCGAGGTTTATTTACGAAGAGTTCCAGTCAATAAAACATAATTGGCGAGGAAACAAAATGACACGCATGGTGCATTGCTCATAACAACACCCATTGCAATGTATGTCAAAAATATCCCTATTTGAAGTGAGACAGAGGGTCTTTCTCTAAACATACATAATCTCAGTACATGTAACTCTTCTCAGTGTATTGTTGGGAGAGGAGGATCCTTTGTTGAGAAAAAAAAATCTGGGAATTTCAGTCTTACAATATATACCACAGGACCAGCGGCAAGACTGTTGTCAGGGCAATGGCACTATGGGTGGGGGTTTCAATTGTGATGTAGATTTCTGGTGCCAAGTTCGAAGAACACCGCTCTAATATTTGTAGACATATTCTTGATAATTATTTACTGTTTTATTGCCTTCTATTATTGCCTTACTCTTTTATTCATTATTTTGAAAAGCCTTTCAAATACATGTACGCAACAACTATTTTTACTTTATAGGCATTTTAATCACCTTTGGGTTATGGAAAGACTATTGATGGCTTTTTGTTGCTGGAATAAAATTTGGAATTGTCGTTGGTTTAAACAGGTAATGAAACGTATTTAAGTGCCTTCTAGAAACTTGAATTTGCACGAAAAAGTTTTTATTTCTCTGGTGCAACTATTTTTAATTCTTTACCTTTAAAAACTAGAC
>OMLO01001383.1_pt1 | contig 18615 bp, 10 predicted proteins | sample 1674811 | NCBI WGS metagenome assembly OMLO01 (sample SAMN06265003, study PRJEB25207) | coral metagenome | isolation source: Coral host | place: Mexico:La Bocana,Puerto Morelos, Mexico | collected 2008-11-13 | reverse complement strand
TTTGGAATGAATGTAAGTCTTGGAAATCACCATAGGATCTATGCTAGTATTATAGTTTAGACTCGGAATCTGTACCTTAGGCTGGATAAAGGCAAGAGACAAAGGGGTAACAGAGTCAGTCCCCCACACAGGCCTTATCTTAAGGTATCTCTCTCAAGTTATTTCCAAATTGCTCCTGGCTTTAGAAATTCTTCGAGGGTCTAGAAATTAAGCCAACCCCATGGCGCGAATTTTACTCACCTGGACGAAAACATCCACGAAATGAACATGATAACATTAACAGCGGGAGGACTGGATACCTTGTCGTGGAGAAGAATCGATTCTGATTGGTGTGTCATTGTGAACTATATGATTCGCTCATATCTTTTCCGGTAGCGAATGACTACGGGATCTCCAGGCAAGGCTGACTTGCGAGACTTAAATCTTGACTCTTTCTCCTCGTTCTTGAACAAGAGATCGAAACACAGTAAGGAATTGACTCCGTGATAAATAGTCTACTAGATGCGCGAGTTTTGGTCTTGATGGGAAAATCACCGTTTTTCTCTTGCAGACTTGGAAATGGGTCGTTGGACCAATGATACTGTATGTTATTGAACGTGCTATCAGGTTTTATCGCTCGTTCCAGGAAGTTAAAATCCTGAAGGTAAGAGAAGAAATTTATTGTTATGTTGGTATTGAGGGATAACAAGTAATTGATCCAACAAAACACCTGTTTACTAATTGAAAGAGATATCTCAAAGCTGCTGAGAGCTCGGCAAAGTTCAAACCTACATAGTGAAAGACATGCTATGGAGTGAAAACACTCCATACTTCATTGTTCACTTAACATGGTACTAGTATACTAGCGGCGATTTTTTAAGGAAATTAAACAACCAAAAAGCAGTCAGTCCAATTACTGTTGCATCTGCTGTTTCTTGTTACATTAAACGTTGGCACAATGTCTCATCTCTGACTAGAAATTTTTATTTTTAGTCGAAGGATCAAGAAACGTGCGTTTTTCAGCATTGTTCGTCATTAGTACCCAAGGCTGTCTTTATATACTAACCTTCTTTGGAGCGGAGCGGATTAAGAATACGATCTTTATCATGTCATGTAGGTTGCCATTTACTCACACAGTTCGTTTGTCGCACAGGTCGTTAACCATCCATCCAAAGTTATCGAAATTCAAATGAAAAAAGTTGGCTTCCATCACGAAGCTGGACAGGTATGTCTCGTTATTTGTACTTCTTTCAAACGATCCTGTTTCTCTGTTTGAAACTCGTCTTGAAAGGTGAATGTTTCGTAAACAAGAAATATTAACGTATTTTTTCCACGTTTCGTTTCAGTATATTTTTCTCAAGTGTCCCAAGCTCTCTCATTTGGAGTGGCACCCGTTTACATTAACATCGGTAAGTTATTGTATTAAGACTTGTGGAACCTTATCTAACTTTATAGGGCAACATGATAACCATTAGAAACATCAAGGGGTCTCTTTACGTGCCGATGATTAGTTAAATGGTCTAGTTTTATTTATTCTATGATCTTTAGACTGATACTACAGGAGATTAAAGGAAGAGTTACAATGCAGGATATTAATGTAGGGCCATTTAATCCAATCAGTTCATAACTCTTTCTGGAAAGAGTTTTTGAGAGAGGGGGAAGGGCGAAAACCCCTGGACTGGGTTGTTCAAAGACTGATTAAGCTAACCCAAGATTAGCGAGAATTTTGATGAAGTGAGGTGGTGAGGTTTTCTGTTGAAATTGTTTTTCCTTGAGTTGTGAGCAAGAGTAATCTAAATCTTCACCAAAAATAAGCAGTCAAAAACATTTTTATAGAAGAAAAATCAATGCTTCGGTTAACTTTTAATCCTGGGTTAGTGTTAACCGGTTTTGAACAACCTGACCCTGATCGCAGGTTACTGGACAGTGTCCTTCTGTTGAATAAAAAACCTGCGTGTAGAAAGCCAATACCTCGCACTTCTCTTTGAGCGTACCAGTTAATAAGCGTACCAGTTAATAACGTTAGTTAATCATGAACACCTAATCACAAATGATAAAATATTTTTTTAGGCTCCCGAGGATGATTTTTTCTCTGTGCATATTCGTATCGCTGGAGACTGGACAGGTGAGGCAGTTTTTAGTTGGAAAGGAATGTCACATTCGCGCAATAACAGTATAAACTCAGTTATGCTTGTGAAGTGTTTTGCATGATTCAAAAGGGGAGCTCTAATCCTGATCAATATGATTGAGTACAGAACAACAGTAGCAGGAAGATTGCAACAGACCTAAGAAGATGTGAAAAAAAAACTATTGTTTGTTTTATATTTATTTGATTGTTTTATTTTTCTCCTTTGTTAGGTGCTTTGGCTAAGCTCTGTAGTGGCGATGGAAAAGAAACTAGAAGTCTAGCTGATATGCCAAGGTAAACATAAACGCACATTTTCCCGCGCTTCCCAATAGCAACGTCTTGAAGCGTTTGCCTCGGGTTTTAATTGGTTCTCTGGATTGTGCCTCTTTATGATTGGCTAGAATGATCACATTGGTTTTGGTTTAAACAGTTCCTCGCCATGAGTTATATTCTAGTAGCATTGGTTCATTTGTAATCCGACTGTAAATCGTTTTTCTTTTCTTTCGATTCGTAGACTTGCAGTTGACGGACCTTTTGGAACGGCGAGCTCGGTAAGTTAATTCATTTTAGCCTGATCTAAGAGTGCGCTTTGTAGAATCAGCAGTATATTGTCTTAATTGCGATAAAGAAAGGCTTTGTATGGACGAGATTTAATGAAGTTTTTTTTTTTTTTTTACACACAGGACGTTTTCAAGTATCCAGTGTGTATGTGCATTGGCGCAGGTATTGGAGTGACGCCTTTCGCGTCGGTTCTGAAGTCCATATGGTAAGATTCACCAAGTTATCTCTAGAAAACGATTAGAACTACTATTTTCAACTTCTTCTTTACTTTGTTTTACACAGTAATTTAGTTAAATTAACGGGACAGTAAGGCAGTTTGGATTTTGAAAGTGCAGTTGAAGAATCTTCAGATCACAACTGGGCGTAAACTATTTAAGTGAATGGCTTGCAAGTGTTCTTAAGCATCTTACCGTTACAGAATGTGTCAAAATGGTTAGGCAGTCAGTATTGTAATCATAGGAGGTGATCGTGATTTTAAAGTGTGTTTCGTAAGACGTCCTATTCAATATATTTATGTCAATTGCGTTTCCAGGTATCAACATCAGCAAAATAACGTGAATCCTGTGGTTAAAAAAGTCTATTTCTTTTGGATCTGTCCGGATACGAACGCCTTCGAATGGTTTACAGATCTGTTGCAGTATCTAGAAGAAAGAGTAAGTTTCTAATATAATAAAGGTTGCGAACGATCAGCCTAACAAGATCGGGAGACAGAAGTGAGCGTGATTGAATTAAGGGTTGAGTTTCACGGCGGCTCATGTGAAGCTAAACTAAGTATAAATTAATATACTTACTGAACCACTTATATGAACTGATTTTTCTGCCAGGAAAACAGGAATACTCAGGGACAAAATTCCCAGTTACATCTACTTTAACAATCGGACTTCAACTGAATTTGTTCAACTTCTTCCCAGATGTTCCAAACGATGTCGACGGACACGCACAGAAAATTCGAACTTAGTATTCAAAATCGAATTTATTATCTGATTGAAGGATTTATTCTGGACATAGGCACAGTTCATGGTTTATAAACAGGGCTGAATTGACTGGGCGCACGGAGGCCAAACTGAATTCTTATGCTTCCCAGGGGTTTGGGGGAACATGGTCATATATTTTAAGGCAACAAGAGATATTTTGGGATTCATTTGACAGAACAATGGATATCTCTACTATTAAAGGGAAATTTAACAAAAAAAAAACTTTTAGGGAACAATGGAATTTATTAATAAGGAACAAGAGAGAAAATGAGAAATAAATTTTCAAGGGATCAGGAGACATGCTACCTTTTCAGGGGAGCCCTCTCTAATGCGCGACTGAACACGGAATTTTCAAAGAAAAATGTCAAAATAGGTATTATAGGTTGTACATGTGTAGAGAATTGAAATCACTAAACCGACGTGTTTTATTGTTTAGATGGTGGAAACAGGAAACGGAGATTTCTTGGAGTACAATATATACCTCACAAGGGGATGGGGTCCAAATATGGTGAGTTTTCCTTGATCAGTTTATGTGCAAAATAAAGATACTGTAATAACTCGATTAAGCGTCGGTCGCAGAAATTTAGAGATACCGCTTATCCCGGACAAGATTTTATTAAATTATCTTGAGGTTACAGGTCTAAATGGACTTCCTTACGGCATGAGCGTGGAAAATAATATCGTTTGTCTGTGGGTATGCAATTACGATAGATTCTCAATGTTTTTTATCTGTTTGCTCGTTAGGCTCGTACCATTGTCCTGCACGAGGATGAAGAAGATGATATCATTACAGGTTGTAAGCAAAAAACTCGCTATGGCCGGCCTGAGTGGAACGGGATTTTTGACAACGTCGCCAGAGCACATCCCAGGTAAGCGCTTTAGTTCCTTCGAGAATGTTTGCCCATCTAGTGGGGGAAGGGAAAGGGTCTCCTATTGAATTTAACAAAGAAGTTTTCTTTTTTAAAAGAGATAAGTACAAATTTATAGACTAGTCAGGGGACTGTTGTTACCTTCATGGATCGTAGCTATGGTTTCTTACCAGGGTCTAAAGTTTATCGATGCTTTTTTCCACGTTATGGATGTACGGTGACATATGACCACAGAATATCGTCGAATCCGTAACACAGCCCTTATCTTTTATTGTTGATCAGGTTAATATATACCTCTTACTAACCGAGTAAACGAGGTTAGTAAGATATTTATTATATCTCTGGGTTCAAAGAGATGGCGACAAAAACAAACTTTTGAATTTAGTACGGCCCGCTAAATTGACCAATCAGAGTGCGTGTACTAACTGAGAGATATAATAGTTGCCATTGAAGATCCCGCAGTCGCTGAACACACAGTTAAAACTTTTGAAAAAAAAATGCCAAAACAAGCCGCTCCACAATAAAGGACTCATAATCCGAAGAATTACATGATCTTTCTTTAAAACCTTAATTTAAATGATGGAGGGGTATTTTTGAAAGTTTATATTAATGGAATTTACGTTTTTTATAGGACGAAAATTGGTGTATTTTTCTGTGGACCAGCAGCTCTGTCGCATCAGCTTCACAAAACAGCAAATGCACACAGTAATGTTGTCGAGGGAGTCAAGTTTTACTACAACAAGGAAAATTTCTAACAAGTTGACACGAAATTGTAAATAACAGCTTTAATGAATTCATTGTCAGTGTTAAGTTATAGCCCGCAACTGAAGGAAATAAGTCGGCGTAAAACGGGGAAGGGAAACGAAAAGCGGAAAACGCCGTCTTCCACGTTTGACGCCTGCGTGACACGCCTCTTACGTGATCAGGCTGCGTGACATTCCCAGTCGTTACACTCACGACCCAGCCCGTACCCTAGAGTGTTAAGGTTAAAACTGTTGTTGCCCTGAGGAGTTGCAGTTATCACCTTGTTCAGTCCAAGATAACTCAGTTGCGGGAAATAAGAGTATTTGGTATAGTTTGTTGTAAAGAGAGAGACAGCAACTTCAATTAACAACTAATATATATTTGTTGCATGTCACTGGATTTGTATAGATAAGATTTTTTTCCTGGTCCGTTACAAGACGCAGTTGAATTTCAAATGGACACTAGAGATATGCGCTTTCGTGGCGTGCAGTGATTGCTAGTCGATGTTGTTTTCGAACTTACGTCCTTGTCAAACAGAGCGAGGTCGTGGGGGGTGGGGGGTGGGGGTGGTATAGGGCGGGATATTCTTTCCCTCTCTGCTCTCCACTTGGAGCCCCTCTTCTATGGTAATTTATGCAACCAAGGTGTCCGTATGAAGCTCTTTTTCCTTGATAACACACAACCAGCGTGTAATTGTTTATTAGAGTAATAATGAACATAAAACAGTTAAAAAGGTTTTTTTTTTTTCTTGCAAAATTTACTCAACAGTGAAAAACACTGATAAAAAATGAACCGTTTGTAATTATGTAATAATGAACATAGGGCACAGTATAAGGTAGGCTACTTGAAGAATTTACTTGACAGTAAGAACCACTGATTATTACAAACCCTTTTTTGGTTCCAGTACCATAAACAGGCACCAGTAATTGATTACTTCCTTTCAAAGTCTGAAAGAGATTTTATGTAAGGCAACCTGAGTCAAGCACTTCCAGCAAGTTGCTTGGGGGAAAACTGGCATAACGCAGGTTTCGTCCACGCGATTTAGACACCAATCTAAGCTGCATACCCCATGTGAAGGAATTTAAATTAATTTTTCACCGAGGGATAAATTACCTCTTGACAGCCGAGTTATTTATGAGGCAGTATTCTGCACGGTCTGTCTATAGGGTTCATGTGGTACGATTTGCCTAGCGATGTACAAGATATTTATTGTAGAAAAGTACCATGCTAAAGTAGTTTGGAAACTAGTTTTACTGTGTCACTTTATAGAATTTTTCATGAGTTAGCCGGGTTGATCACGATACGAAGACAATGTGAATTAACAATAGTGATAAAATGCAAGACTCTTAAATTATTTAAGATATTTTTTCAATACTCTGTCAGTGGTGAATCATTTGATAAAAGTTTCAAAACACGATTCACTGTTTCATGAACGTTTCCAATAAAACCACAAACTAGCACGAGTTATGGTTTGGTTCATAATGGCCTTTGAAAAGGCCCTGGTTTTAGTTGGATGGGCAAATCACCTCATAGCGTTAGAAGATGACGCCCAGATTTCCCAGTAATTTCTGGCGCGGTGAACTAAGAGCAAGCATGAAATCACTGTTGGTATGATATTAAGTAACTGGTCTGAACTGTCTTTCCGGTAACAGCCTCTCAGCTTCCACTGACTGCGTGACCCAGTCTAACGTGACAAGATGCTGCTTTAATTTCCGTTCTTGCGTTACTTTTTGAAGTTCAGCTAGTCGGCAGAGATCCCTTAATAACCAAAAAAAGAAAATATAATAACCAAATTAGCCAACATAAGCCTTGTCTACTGATGTCATGCGATGTCAAGTCACTGACCTGATATGGTCAATGTCTTGGCCGGATTTGAGTAAGGAAAACACCAACCTCACCTTAATACGCTTCAGTTGCATATCTGGTTTGTTTGGCATCGCCCAGGGTATTTTAGCTCCACAGAAATCGCACGGACAACGCAGTCCGCACGGGTGCATTTCCGTTTGAAATCACGCAGTTTCTAACGCATTTTCGCTCACGGCGCACACGAAAAAGATCGTGAACGCTCGTCGTTTTTATATCCAAAAAGCATGTCTATATGAAACACTGTTCAGAGCGGACGCATTAGCAAGAAAGAACCTGTGATACTGCTGGCGTGGATAGCGAGAACAGAGGCTTCATTCACATCACATGCACATGCGCACATGATGGCGATGCTGCATTCTCACAGTGTATCAACGATTTCGAGCGTTTCAGTGTGAAAGGAAAAACACCACGAAAACAGTGGTGTGGAATAAGAAGCTTTTGTTTTGTTCTTTACGAGGTAAATCTTAACACAGCTCCATGGTGTATAGTCAAATGACCTTATGCAAAATTTTGGAGGAGGAAGAAATTATTTTCCAGAGGAGAAGTCCAGTAGTACCCTTACAGTAGCTGAAAAACGAAAATTGTAATAACCTTTCATCCAAAATGACGTGTGTTACTTTGCTGTCAAAACTGCCAGTGACCTGGGCACCATACATGCGAAGTTTCAAGCCGACAAGCTCCAGACTGCAGTTAGGAATCCCCTGAAAACAAACCAGAGAACAAATTATGCAAGACGTAATGACATCTGCGATCATCGCAGTTAGGGGCGAGACAGGCTTGAAAGGGATTCAAACTCATAACCTCTACGAACCGGTGTACTGCTCTAGCAATTGAGCTAACAAGCCAAGTGAGAGCTGGCAATGTTGTGAGTTCGTATCACCATGTGAGCAAGCGAATGTAAGAAAGATCCAAAATTAATTTTGAACTTAGAGAGACAGACACGAGAGATCATCGCACATGCTAGAATCAAAAGATGTAACTCGTGACGACCTTCAGTGATTCCACTGCTGAAACAAAGCGAAACCTACCAAAGGAAGAGGGGGAGAGGGGTGGGAAGGGGAATTCTTGAACGCTTCTTCCCTTTCCTTTCTAAAATCGTTCCACACCTATTCACAACCATTCACATTTACAGGAAAACTTGAACATTTGTTTTGCCTCAATACTATAATCATGTCGCAATGTAAACCTATTACTGAGTTTCCTTATGAATTATACCCGAGAAAAAACCTCCTTTTGGTAATATAAGCTAAACGAAAACATTCCAGTCTTTTACTGATAGCTTTAAAATACCATTACAGTTCAATCAGTTTCTCCTACCTTTGAGTTATCCCCAACACGAGTGAACTGATCAAGGTACACCCTAACGAAAAACAAAAACTGATAAACTCAATCAATTGGATTGAGATTTTTACCAAGTCGAAACGAGAGGCCATCCTGCGAAGGCCCTGTTTAGTGCAGAGATAATCAAAGAAATTATGTAACAAGCCGTCCGCTGTTTTTCTGGTACCTGCAATGCTTGAATAGTCCCAGAAGCGAATTATCTGGAAAATAGCGCTGTGATATGTCTAGTATTTCATCTGTTGATAGTGGAACTGCGGAGTTCTAGAAAAAAAAAAACATTTTCAAATTAAGCTCAACAAAAGGTGGTATCCACAATAAAAAAAAATTAATAGGTCATTTTCGAGCCTCTGTGTCAAAACGAGTCTCCGTGACAAACCATTCATAAGACAATATGTTCATTTTCATGAGAAAGGTTCTGCACGAACACTCGTTTTGAAACAGATGCACAAAGTAACTGGGAACTAAGTCGGCTAGGTGGGAAAATGTTTGGCTTTGTAACACGATGGTTCCGAACGATGTATTTTCCCGTTCGCTCCGACCTTCCTTGGCCAAATACAAAGACACTGCAGCCAAATGTAACCACTTGCTATCTGTTGAACCATCTAATTCTTGCATACGTACATTTCCCTGGACATTCTCGAACACTTTCTTGAGGGATTCACTTGTAGCGTTCTCTGTGTAGCTATCACCATGGCGATCATATTCCTCAGCAAATTTATCAGCAGTCCGTGATGACGAGTGAAACATGTCATCTGGCAGCCACGCCTTCAGTTCACCAGATTCCTTTTATGAAACAAAATTAGGGCATGAAATATTTTTCCGTCGCGGATAGTACATTTTTAAACCCTTATGTCCTCGTTTTATCTCCAGTTTTAGATTCAATAAGGATATTTAAGGATTTAAGGATTTAGGATATTTATTTCAGCATTCTTTCAGACACCTCGAGGTTCATTGAAAACTTTGCCCCGAGCGAACTATTTCCAGCTCTCTTCTCGGTGTTTGGGAATGTGACGAAACGCAGTCTCTCGTGTTTGAAATAATACTTGCCAAATCAGTGCAGGCAATCGTATGAATGCGTGTGCAATTAAGGGTTTACACTATGTGTTATACTTGAAAATTCTCTCAAAATTGCACAGCAGTTTCAAAGAATTTTGAAATATCCCGAGTCGGGCAGCTCCAAAATTGGTCGAGCTTTCGAACCATTACTCATTTATCAGTACAATAACTGATACAATTACGAACGCCCACGCGTTAATTTTCACTGCAGTTCAAATTGGTCTCAGCTAATCTCAATAAGTAATTTGGTCAGTTTTATAATATATAGAAAAACGAGCACGACGTTAAACTATTCAAATTAAAAGTCTTGTAACATATCGTTTTCTCTCAAGTTAATTGCAGACACGCGTACGTTTACAACCAAATATGTTTTAACTTTAAAAATTGAGTAACTGTAGTCGGGAGATGACATAGTTGATGACAAGTGCCACTGACTTGTATATTTTGGCGAGAAGTTGCGGCTTGTTTTCAACTGATACGTTTTTCAACTGATGAAGGCTTAAGAGTTAGCCGAAACGTCCTGCCAAAATACACAAGTCAGTGACAAAAAAACGGCACTTTTTATCAACTATATTTTAACTTTCCTCTATATCTTATAAATGACCCTAATGTTGGAAATACAGTAGACGTCTGCATGCAGACTGAAAAATAGACAAATTCAATGTGATACAGGTTTTAACTTACTAAGCAGTTTATAAGCCACGAAGCCTTCACAACATCAAATTGTTTCTGGCTACAAGAGAAGACAAGTCACGTTTACAATTCTGAAAAGCAGAGCACCCTTAATATAACATGCAATCATCAGAAAAGAGTCTAAAGTCAGTGGTACGCCGATAAAGCCAACCCTAAATAAGGAAGACCTCGGTACTACAGTGACTTCCTCAGCGCAGCCAAAGTTGCGCCGCCAAAAGTAAAATGTATGGAACTGAGCTCTGTCTCATGAACACGTTTTCCAGTGTCTTCCTAGTTCGAAGGTTTATCGAGGTTTCCGTTTGAAGGCAGTGAAATTACCACACAAATCCCAAACTTGGTACATTTGAACTCGAAAGCCAAATTAAAAGCCGGTAGTTTCACCTTTCCCGCAACATTTTTCTGTAAAAAAAAGCGATATTTCAACAGCAAATAAAATGTACACTTTTCTAACCTGATGATATTCTTAACCCTGACATTGATTCTCTCAGCAACGATACAGAACGTGTCCGGTCCTGGGTTCTGAGTCAAGGTGCCACCATTCTGTTGAGAAATGTGGTCCATTATCCAACATTACCTAAATGTGATATTAACTTGGCATGGCCTTCACATAATAAATTTGATATGTTGCATTTGTCTATTAAAAACTCTATCTTTTTTAGGTATTTTACCAGCCATAGTACGACTAATAAAAACAATATTCAGTGTCTAACTTGCAGTAACTTCAACATAAAACTCAAATAAGCCCCCCCCCCCCAGGTTATAAGCCTATCGAACTGTAAGCAAATATTACTAGCTACTCTAAGCCCCTTCTCCCCCGGATACAAGCCCCCCTTTAGTTAACCATGAAATGACTTCGATTTATTATCATGTTAATTAAAATCTAATATACAAAAAAGCGTATTTTGATCAACACTGCAGTAGCTCATTTTGTAAAGTTTTTTATTCCGCTTCTAGCAGCCCCAGGATATAAGCCCCTCCGTTCATAACCCCATCCAAAACCCCTTACGAAGTTTAATTCGCCCAGGGCTTATACGCGGCAGTTTACGTTAACCAACACTTCTAAATCAGATTCTTGCGCTTATTTTTCTATCACCTATGGCAAGCCTTAAACCCTACACTGTCCTACTAAGTGTTGGAATCGGTTTATGAAATGTTGATAACATGAAATGAAATGAAAAGTACTGAAAATACCTCCGCGACTTTCTTCTCCAATACAGACTTGGAATGAGAGGAAGGACCATTCACAATGTAGAACTCCTTGTCTTGAAACAATTGCGAGATCTGAAACGTGAATTTGACATCTACACAGTATCTAGTGCCCTGTCCACACAAATACTTTTACAATAAAACAATAATTATTTTTGTTGAAAGACATTTAGAAACATTAATGGATAATTATATTCCCAGGGACATTGTCTAGAAAAAGAAAGCAGAACGGTTGTGCAGTATAGCTCAGTATAAAATCTTAAAATTGTTACATGAACTGATGAGTGTGTGAACACAGAGCAAATTTCAAACAACGATTCAATCCGCGTGCAGCTTTGCTGGAGCGCGAGGTTTAAAACTACTTGATATGAAGAAAAGTAATTGGAAATCGTTATCGTTATCAGAATTCTATTAAAACAATTTGCTTATTCGCTCTCGATTTCCACGAGGTGATAATTAAATCCGCCTTCCGCTTAAGTCAGCTATTACTTCAGAAATATAGAGCTGATAATCTGTTGCCTAGTGACTGACTTGCAAACAATACGATGAGGCAACAGCCGGATATAAACATAAACAAACTTACATCTACAGAACGTTCGTAGTTCAGCGATCTCATAGCCCCTCTCAACCCTCCCACTCACCGTGCGAAGTCATCTTTGGGACCAAACACCATGGCAACAATCAATCAATTAACAATTTGAACCCAGTTCCCACGCGAGTCAATGGGCTGACAAGGAATCCTAGAAGAGAACATTGCGAAAATCAACAAACTGTGGCCATACCTCTTTGACAGACGACACATCAGCCGGTTTAAAGTGCTCCGCTACAGTACGCGTGTGCTCAACTCTTGCCGCTTCCCGTCGCCTTTTCTTGGCAGGCTCAGATTTCTCCTCGGCATTAGCATGTTGGTATGTCAGCTTTCCTTCTGCCATCTGCAGTCAAAGTAATAACAAGCATAATTTACATTTGAATAAATTACGCTTTGTGTTGTTCCTTAGCGACAAAGAGGGAAACCACCATCTGCAAACACCATCTGGACAACAACCCAATGTACTGAAGAGAGTCCCGTGTTCTTTTTTTTCGTTAATCTTCACTGTTCCCAATTTCTGCTCCAATTCATAGTGTACTTGATACGTAGGCGCCGCCCACACTACGCGGAGAAATTTAAAAACGCAACAATCAACGGTCATTTTAGATTTGTGTTCGAAGAAAACTCGGGCAGAGAAAACAGAAAATTATCCTGACGTGATCGTTTTTCGAAAAGCCTCATTTTCAGAACTGATGTTTTCAGTCCACACGAAAACAAAAAAAGCCTTTGTTTTTAAATTCTTCCGCTTTGAAGAGTGCTTTCGAAAAGCACCGTTTTCATGATGGGTTAGTGAGGACGCTTAGCCATAGCTGCCTTTTCAAATGTCTTCAGCTTAGTGTGGTCGCTATGGAGATTCCTAGATTGATGGTAAATTTTCGAGTCTTCTGATACATCTCTCTTTTAAAATGAGTTTCATGACAATTGGAGACTCGTTTCCTCTCACGGACAGAAAAATCTAACGCACTTGTTTTATTTGTTAAAGAAAGTTGACGTTTATCACACAAACAAGCTCAATGACGGTGCTCACCGACTTCAGCCTGGCCAGCTCATTCAGGTCCAAACATTCATACCACATCTTATCATTACGCACAGCCTCCAGCCTTGGAAAGCGAAGGGTCACACCAGTTTTAAACCTGCAAAAAAAAGGTATGGTAATGCAATGTTACGTATGTGGTCTGCAAAACGGTTGGCATACGACTTGCATGTGCGTCTAAGCGTAACCTAAAGTGGAACCTGCCGAAAAAGATCACTGCAGGACCAAGTAAAATGCGGTCGTATTAAAGAGGTTACGATAAGTACAATACAAAATTCTGACTCTCATCGGCTCCCAGCTCTAGCAAATGTGAACACAAAGGACGCATCGTATTCAATCAACGTGACAAGTGCATGTTTAACCTCAATTTGCTTTGTGTCAACTACAACTATCCCATCAGGCATCACGGGGGTAACAGCATAAGAGGAGTAGGAAATTGGGAATTCCTCAAGATCCTCGTTGCAAGTAGTAACCACGTATTTGGATTCAAGAGATTATCAGTCAAGATAATGAAAAAGATTTAGCTTAAGCAAAAAAGGTGGCCATGACAAAGGATAGGTACAATGCTCGCTGGTCCCTGTGACTAGTCTCTACAACAAGTCGCCGTGGACAAGTCCCATCCTGTGAACTAGCCATTTTTGCCACAAAATCAAGTCGCAGGGAACAAAATTCCTGCAACTAGTCGCACGAATTCCAACTCGTGTGAACTGTTCGTGGGACAAGTCCCTGCGGCCAGTCCCTTGGTGTAGATTCTTCAGGGGACTAGTCATAGGCACTAGTTCCCACGTGGGTGGCGACCTTTACTCTTGCGAGAGAATGTACCAGGAGGATGGCTTAAAATTTGTGCAGGTTCCTACAAATTCTCAGGAAGGGGTCCAAAACTCTTTTTTTTCCACGCTCAATGCTCCCACTGAGGGAACAAACGAAACGAAGCGTTACTTAAGATCCAGGGTCAAACTTACTTATCAGATGTAATAATTTCCGCAGCCTTGATTTGAACAATCTTTGACTTGGATGGCTCTACCCATACATCAGGTTTTTCCTGTAACAATAATCATGATCATAATTTCATGGAAAAGGCCTTATATTTTTTACATACAAAAATGCTTTAACAATTATTCACCGTAGTGGAGGTGAATAGTGGTTGATATTTCGCGGTGAGGCTTAATATCCACCACTTTTGCCGACATCGAGGGTGAATAACATTTTCAGGACATTCCACACAAGCTTAATAACTCAGCACTGGACCAAACAATTACTTAGAAAAAAATAATAAACAATAATTACTATATGTGACGATACACCGACAAATGGACGGAAATTTGGAAATATCTTGCAGTCGGCTGCTCAGAAGTGCAAAAGAAGCACTAAAAGAAGTGCAAAAGAAGCACTATTCAATTGTGTGGTATACCGTAAACTGCCGCTTGTAAGTCCGCCTTCTCATAAGCCCCTCCAGTTATTTGCCCATCTACCAAAAACAAACTGTTACTTCCAATCATAAGCTCCCCCAGATATAAGCCCCTTCCGATTATAATCTCCCCCGGATATAACCCCCTTCCGATTACAAACATATAAACTCCTCCCCTTCCCCAAGTTTGAAGCAAAACCAATTTGATTTATTATGATGTTTTAAAGCTCAATTAAAAACCAGTATATGAAAAATCGTATTTAGATTTATTTCGAAATGGCTTTTATATTCCACTTATAAGGCCCCCCGGAAAAAAAAAGCTCTGTTTATAAGCCCATCCAAAACCACTTTACAGAGTTGTACACGCACCTACAAGCAGCAGTTTACGGTGTACTTTAACTGAAAATACAGTTGCACTTTAAGGAGCTATAGACAAAGACAATTTTCAAGTTTAGGTGGATTGTAGTTGAAAACTAGAGCCATAAAGATCTAAACATATTAGAAAGCATCCTAGCCATGCACACAACTTAGGCAGATGCAAAATTAAGATGACAAAAACATTTGTACTTGAATGTATAAGTTTACCATCCAAGTGTATTTTTGGAAATCAAAACGTGACCAGCTCACCGTGTACTGTACCAGTACCACAGAGGTCATAGGATCAAAAATACAGCGAGAATACAAACAAAGGAAGAGCAATGACAGCTAGATCTGGTTCTTTTATACACAGACTGGCTCAATGCAAAGCTTTGAGTTAACTGACTGACCAACACTAAAAAAAATCAATATTCAGTCAATCTGCACTAAAACAGACAAATATACGTAAGTCAAACTTACTTTGAAACCAGGCGCCAGAATAATAGAGCCAGGAGGTCTTTTAGTATCAAACGTATTCCAGTGTGGACGCAACTGTTGATCCAGTTCACGCAACTCATTCATAGTGTAACCAGACCCAACCTTTATGGACAATATACGTCATAATCACTTAGTACTTTCCTATCTCTGATTTTCTTAAACGAATTCATTTTGTAAAGACACGTAGACGCTACAGCTTCCGTTGCCGTACAGCAAAATCTTAATCACTTGCGTTTGGCGGGTAAAACGCCGTTGTCAGCTTAGTCCTTGACGACCAAAGTAGCCGAAGTAGTGTCAGTAGTACCTCGCTGTAGCGTATCTTAAAGTTCCTAACAACTGTACTACGGGATGAAGTTTGCTTTAGATCTGCTTATGTCAACCAGATTGAGGTGGTGGTATATGGGTGAACTTCATGAAAAATGATTTTCTCAATAAATTTTCTTTCGTTTGTGTTTTGTATTAAAGAGCAATACGTGTCTACGGCTGTCCTAGTAATATGGTCGTTAGTTAGAATCGTTCAAATTTTCTGTACAAATAGCAAAGAAACAATCATCTCAGAATTGATTTTTACGAATGAATACTTTATCTTTAAACTAGCCTGTTCAACTGTGAAAAAATTGTTGAAATGAGAAGAAAACAGCAGATTTATGCTCACGCAGTGAAGAGTACTGAAACCAGTCACTTTCCCGCAGTAGAAAGCAAGGCGGGAAAGCCGTGCTGGTACGCGCGTCATGACGTCACCGGAAGTGATCGTCACTATCTGCCCCCATACTACGGCCTAGCCGTATAATATCTTAAAGTCCCTATTTGCTCAATTTTGCCATATGCTTTTTCTAAGTGCAAGGTTCTTTTGGTATGTATTCATTAATTGCAAATATGTATTGATTTAGAAGCAAGTCAAATTAACGTTACCTTACAAAATGAGTGGAACACCTGAGGATGTTCCCCTGGGGTGCTGGACGACACAGCTACTGCACACATAAAATGAGATATCATCCCACTACGGCGCTGAAACAGATTAAAATTAATTGTTAAACAAAGGTACGATTGCTTTGCAGTTCTTTCTTCCTGAACATGCAATTTCTAAACCTTAGTTTAGATTTTCACCACTGGGAACAATAAATTTGCCACAAGACGCAAAATCTTTATTGATAAATGTACATTTGACGTCCTTTTTTGATTAACGAAGTTCAAAATATTACTCAGCATCCAGGTTTATGTACAAGTACATTTATGTCCACTCGGTGAATTGATCAAAAGCAAATAAAACCACCTGTTAAGTACACACTGTAAGTGAACAACTATCCAGCACAGACAATATTATACTATTGCACTTACACCAACTCCAAAATAACCACCAACAATCAGCAGATCAAGCTAAGTGAAGAACACAGTATTGTGTGAGTCACATCAGGGATATTAGGACCAATGGTGAATGAATTCAAACTCTTCAGTTGCTTATGACGAGAGTCCAGATGGATTTAACTAATAGCGCACATTTTTAATGGTTATTACTTATGATCAATTAAAATGACAGATAGATGATGTCATTAACAACTGTTTTTTTTTTTTGCTTCTTTATTAATATAATTTATAGCACAAATAGATAATGTTGCCATGTTCAGTAACTGATCATAAAAGATGGCAAGAACATCAGTGACACACTCGGCTATTGCCAATGTCTTGTGTGCTTTTTTTTCTGTTCTTACCACATTTTGACATCATCTGTGTTCAATTGAATATAATCACAGCAACATGAAATTGATTTGCCAGATGTTCTGGGATGGGGGCGAGTATTATGAAATTAAGTGGAGGGATGGCAAATAAATTTTCCAAGCTCTCATACAACAATACAATCATTTTTTGATCATTATTGTCAAGGTCAAATGATGGATTTGCGCACAGGACATTTTCAGACAGATAGCAGGCAGACAGTAATAATAAACTTATTACCTCATCACTTAAACTATCAACATATTCAGGTTTGATCTTCACCCAACCACTTCCTATTAACAGAAAAGAAAACATGACCTTTAATACAAAGTCAAAATACATGTATGTTAGTGTAGAGTGGGGCTGTATTTTGGCCAGGATTGGGGATTGCCATAAATAAAAAAACATGTACCGTGTTCCTATTGAGTTATAGATACAGGAGTGAAAGTTTGAGAGAACAAGAAATGCTGTGGAAACATGAGCCGCAGGCGAATGTTTACACAGCTTTTTTGAGTTCTCCCAAACTTTGTTTTTCTATACAAAGTGTTTCATCTATAACTTGATAGAAACATGGAGAAAATGTTTATTCTATTTCTTAAAGAAAATACCATGACACAAAAAATATAAAACAATTGTTTACAATGATCATCAAAATGTAAATTCTCTTTGCTTGCACTGTCATTACTTTAACAGCTCGTGCTAGTTCTATTGAGATATAGAAACACGGCTTTCAACCAATCAATGTGCATATTTGCTTTGGGTTATTTCCTAATGACATTGGTGACTAGAGTTTAAGAACTCAAGGGTCTAATTAGTACATATTAGTACATAAGGAACAAGTTCAAATAAATGAAAACCTCCTTCCTTATGTCCTTCAATAAAGATAAAGAGATTAGCAAAAAGAAATATTGCAAAAAAGGTTTTAATAAAGTTAAAAATTAACAATAATTATTTTATTTAACATTTATAATTTATGTAATTAATACATTAATTAGAAATGTTATATTTATATTAATAAATAATTTATAACTACAGTATTTTATCATAATATAATAACAATAACAATCAAAATAGTAATTACATACCTTTTCTCAGGTTCGGTTTATAGATAGAAGATGGTGATTTGATAACAAGGCCTTCTTCTCTTCTGTCAATTGCATCATTAAGAGCTTTTACTACATCATCTCTAAGGATAAAAAAACAAGCATCAATGCACAACATACATGAGAAAAGTCACAAGTCAAATCATTCAGGGAAAAGTAATTCATCATTTATTTAACAATTAGGCCCGACCGCGCAGCAAGGGAAGGAGCAGTGGGCTAATGGTTCATGTGCTGGGCTCTAGTCCAGTCTTGAGCACTTGTCAGGGACATTGTGTTGGGTTCTTGAGCAAGAAACTTTATTCTAACATTGCCTCTCTCTACCCAAGTACAATCATAAAAGAGACTGTTGGGACAACCTGGCAGAATGCTACGAGTAAATCTGAGATGGACTACCATCTGACCCAGGAAGAGTGGCAGTATTCCTAGCTGCTTCAAGTTAAATGTAAAGATACTAGAGTGAAGCGATCAGACTAGAGCTATGAGCCTGGGGGGGGGGG
>OMLO01001382.1_pt1 | contig 18615 bp, 10 predicted proteins | sample 1674811 | NCBI WGS metagenome assembly OMLO01 (sample SAMN06265003, study PRJEB25207) | coral metagenome | isolation source: Coral host | place: Mexico:La Bocana,Puerto Morelos, Mexico | collected 2008-11-13 | reverse complement strand
AATAGAGGTTTTATTCACAGCCATGATAATGCCCTGTAACTCAGGTTTTTCACAAGGCCATCCAGGAAACCAAATGGGGTGTTTTTTTGAATGCCATAATTATAAAACACGACCGGAATTTGAAAAGGGGGATAAATTTGGAAAAAAAACAGGAAAAGACGAGCTGTGCTGTGTGTTCTTTAGCACATTTCTGGTAATTTCTTAGAGTTTCAAAATTAGCAGGATGGTATTATGTTCTTTGGCTTTTTGTGGGCTTTATGATATAGATAGACAATACAACACAGCTTTTTGTAAATCACGATGCGCAATCGGAATTGAAACCATATTATAAGTTACCACACATTCTTTGTTTGCTTAATTAATTTATAAATCTCTTAGTTTGAGTTAAACCAATCTTGTAAGAGGGACACAAAACTTAATAACAGGAAATTATAAACGACAACATTTATACCTTGACTGACAAACACCGATTTCGTCTCTAAGATACAAATCGTTGGGCTGCGGCCCGTATTCACAGTGCCCGTTCTCGTAGCTTTTTAAACGCCGGATAGACCCTTAGAAACGAGATTGGAAACAAAATGGACGAAAGAAGGGGCATTTTGGTTCGAAACTAAAAAAAAAGAACCAGATACTATGCAGCTGAGTGTTGTTTACAGAGTTTCACTCCTCAAACAGTTAACATGAAGCATTCCGGAAGGGTACAAGTTTAAGCTTAGCACGTGTTCGAGACCATTCTCAGTTGGACACAATTAAACTGTTTCACTGGATACTCGTTCAATTACCTGAGATTGCCAGCAATCACGCCCTTGCTTGTTTTTCAAGTTTTTCTGTGGTGTGAGAAGAAAGTTTGAAAAGTATGAGGAGTCGACCCACGATACCCCGAACCTGCCTGGTAGCTAGAAATATATAGCAACTGGGAATAACTGAGAAAAATACATTCAACAAACCGGCAAATTAATATACTAGTATAAAATAAATTTTCTGCAAGTAAGATTTAATAGCTCAGCTATAAGGCCATGAAGAGTCGTCCTTACATGCTACAAATAATTATGGCTCAGTCGACATTATCACTCAAATGCATGATGGTCGCAAGTGTTTTATTTTCCGTTCGTGTGTGTGTCTGCATGGTCTGAAACCTGTCTCCAGAGAGAAGTCAAACCACTCATAGTGTAAGGACAGTCATGACGAGGAGATGAATGTACTTGTCACTCAACAGGTTGACCAAGGACTTCGCTTTTCATTTGGCACGAGACACTCTAAATACATCGTACCTATTCGAGAAGATCCATTCGCGAATAAGTAACCTGACCTGAACTTACGAGGTAAACGCCGCCAAGCTTCCCTTACACAAAGTTAAACGCGTTTATCGCCATTCACATCATAGACACTAACACATTTCCCATACACGGCTCATTGTCCAGTCACTTTCGATGGCCCACCTCCACTCATCAACAGCTTTCTTCTGTATTGTTCATCTTGTTTCACTTTCACTCGGACGCAACTAACCAACAATTCCATAGTACCAATAGTTTCTCTCACTTATCACGTCATTCTTTCCTTTCGGCACGTGACGAAATCGAATGTTATTTCAACGTCATCTTGCGGGTCAGCACGACGTATTTCCTAACCTACTGATATCCATGCCACTGAGTCGTCGCCACATACTCGTCCAACTGATTATGCACGCTAATACAGAATCATAAATGCGCCATTCGTTCACAATAACATCTCATGTTTTGTCACTTCAGTTAGTAGTACCTCACACCACTCATTCGTGTTCGTCAACGCTGATCAATGGTACAGTTGTTTGAACATTTATGGGTCAGTCTTAAGTTAGTGAAGGAGTCAATGATTTGGAGGAAACAGTTTAGCCAGCAGTAGATGTTTTGTAATTAGGTGTCACGAGAGGGCAGAAAGAGCTCTGAAACTTACTTTGTTGAATAAGTAAGGAAGAGCGAGGCCGAGAATCACCCTTCGTTCGTAGACGTAGGTGAATAAAGTTTGTCTTTTTCTTCATAAAATGTTGTTTTGCTATTACCTTTCAGACTTAATGTAAGTAGTTAGTTAGTGAATGAGTTAGTAATTAGTTTGAATCTCAATACTAAATAGTAGATAAAGTAAAGAAAAATCGCTTAGAAAGATACCAATTATGTCACCTTGTAGATGGACAGCAGGTAATTAATTTCCGTGCAATTTATTATTGTATTAGTCTTAAGCAAGGCAGCAACGGTAGTGTTTTCAGGCACTGCTAAATCTATTTTTCCTCAACCGTTCATGCTGGCAAGGTAATATAAATTTCCTATTTTACACGGTCACGCAAAAGAATGAACGCGTTCCTCTTTGCCATAGGCTCAGTCTCCGCCCGTGGGGAGTTTTGGTGCACCCGCGATTCTCTTCACCCTGGAGAGGAACGCAGGCGCTTCGAAGCACCCACCGCTGGAGAAGGAAACTATCTATACCCCAGATATCACTTCTTCTCTACTCTGTAGAAACATACTGAGCAGCATCAGTTCCCACTAATAGTTTCCAGTTACTATGGCGACCGTGTAAACAAAAATCCAGTTATAGTGTGTAATGCTAAAATTCACAGACGAAATACGCAGGCAGAGATAGGGACAGAGTCAAACGTTTCTTAGGTTTTAATTTTAACATATCTTATCTCTTTTTCGTTTTCCAGGTCGTGTACAACAAGCCTTCCGCACCAACATTTAGCTTCGGAGTGAGGCACAGCGATTACATCACTGTTCCAGTTTGTGAACACGTGGCTTAAAACTAGCAATCCTCTACATGTACTAAGTGGCGTTTTATCGTGTTCAATAATTGTTCAGAATCTTAACTGATATATTGTTTGAGAGAGCTCAGAGTAAGTTTCAAGGCTACCTTATCGATTACGTGAATCTAATTCCATTAAAAGTTCAAAGTAAATTCAAGAATGAATAAGTTGAAGGTAACTCAGAACTTCATCGATTATCTTTCTGTCAGAACTCTCAATGGTGACATCGAAAGTTAAAGCACTTGTTCCGTTTTATAAAGTATTCTGTGAAAATTTGTACATAAAACTGATAAAATGAGGATCGAGTGACAAAACTGTGTTTTCTATTTGGGGAAGTTGTTCATCATAGAGAGTTGTTCTTTCCCACTGTGAATCTCACTCGTCATTCCGGTCAGTAGACACCCTCACTAAAACAACGTAGAGTCGGAGTATGTGTGCGAATAGCAGATTCAACAATTTCCGCCCGCCCTATTCGCATACTTTTCGTATTTCTTAAAAATAAGGAAACGAAGTGATTATTTTACTGTTGCCTACACGTAAAATACATTAGATTAATTTGGGTTTATTTTCGTTTCTTTTTTTTCTTTTTCTTTGAATGGCCGCTGTTCATAGCCCCACTCAGGCTCAAAGCCGCCATGGCATCAGCGGTAGTTTCTTCTTCCATGGGCTCAGGATTGACTTCTTTTAATGGCTCCTTAGAATCGGCAGCCTGAAAAGGATTGAACGAGTTTATACGTATATTAAGTTTATCAAAATAAAAAAAAACAACAACAAAGCTAGCAAAAAAATACTACCTCGCACTCCTCGTCTTCAGTCTTTACTTCCAGTTTTACAGTCGCGGGCATCAGTCTTTGCCTTGATTCAAAATGTCGACGAACTAGAACACATTGAAAGTGGGTCAGGCAAGTAGGTTGAATCAAAAGACAATACTTACCAAAGTTAGTTTAAAAACGGAACGCTACCCCGAACACTTGTAGGAAAAATACGAAAAAATAGTTCTGCGCTTTCTCGGGTCTTTCTAGAGATTTGAATTCGTTTTGGTCTTTTCTCGATCTAAGAAATAAACACTAGGTCGTAGTGATATATGAACTATTTATTCGATGTAGATGAAACATTGTTTCTTTAGATCGTTGCAAATCTATTCTGGGGGAAAAATCTTATCTGGACATTGACTGAATAACTGACTGTCTGTCCGTCTCTCTCTGTTTGTATGTCTATCTGTCTATCAGTCTTACTCTCCGATAGACGGACGGCTTGACTGAGAAATTGTCTGATAAACTACCCCACTGACTGACTGGCTGACTCACTCACTGCCTTACAGCCTGCCTGACTGACTGACCGTCAGACAGCAGACAGACAGACTGAATCCACCAGACTCACTGAATGAAAGTGAACGACCGACCGTCCGACAGACCAACCGAATGACCTAATTAAAGTGACTTACTGAGTGACTGGCTGTCAGTGACTAACTAGCTGATTGACTGGCATTATTCTTCAAGTGTTGGTTGATAATTACCTGGGTTACTCTCCGTGATATCGAACACTCTTAAACCTTGCTTCTCGCCACCAAAACAGAAAACAAATGGCGCTTCAGGACAACAACAGCTATTTAGAAGTTTCCCCTGAAAAACAACCAATGACAATAATCAAACCATATTAAAACGAAAACCCTAATATTGAGGACAAAGTCGTTCATCTTCTTACCAGTTGAAGATTTCTGGATGCCACAAATGAGGGCTTGTTATCCTAAGGATAAAAGGTATGCTACGGTCAACAAATAGGTAACTTTTTATATGGCCGTGTCTTAAAGAAGATGAGCAAACTTTGGCAGATTTAAGTTCAGCTCATCATTGTTTGCAAGAAAACTGTCAGCTATGTCATATAACAAACATCTTATTAACCGAACCTAGTCGTTCTCTAAGGGGGAATCTTGACCTCGGTCGTGTGTTAAGGCCTCAATAAATACGATCTGCATTCACGACCTCAGTCAAGATTCCATCTTCTCAGTTAGTCCAGTTAATAAGAGATATGTACGAGACAACCACATGACAAGTGTGTCACCTAACCTGTATATCCCAGACTTTGACAGTCTCATCAGCGGATGCCGTGACTAGACATCCAGGGACTTGGCTGCTTAGAGCAAGCCCTACAACCAATACAGAAGAGGATTTGCGTGTCGTTTGTGCCATAGCAAAGTAACACTACATTCTGTCGTGACAACAACTTTCGGCATGCAGTTAGCATGTGTGACAGGTCAAGAACGACGTGTGTTAAAGGGACATTATTTAGCAAAAGAAAAAAAACAAGCAAAAACGGAAGGGAGCTTATTTCCCTTCTGGTCTACTCCTCTCATAATCTTTCTGCAACTACCATGCACAGAAGATGGTGGATGCTACTCTTGAATTGACTTGCCACAAGTCGACTTCACAATCTGTAACACCACTCCCCATTAACTGATTGATTTGGGTTTAGATTTAATCTCTGAGAAGCTAAAAGAGGTTCCCTGACATCTTGCAGATTCCAAACATTCATGAGAGAACAATTTGGTTAAGTTACGAACTGTTGTCTTGATGACCATGAACTGTCCTTTGTACAGAGGCCTCAAACCTCGCTTACAATGTCAACAGAGCTTTGGGAAAGAGAGGGGAGGGTAGGGGTAGGTAAAAACGAACATTGCTCACCTGGTATTGCATCGTCATGAGCTTTAAGAGTAAACACTGGCGTGTCCGTTCTGACGTCACAGCAAAACACGTGACCAGTTTCTGTGCTAACCTGCGCACAAATCAACAAGATACGGATTAACTATATATAAATGTACTTTCAAACACTTCTCAAAGGCCTGAACATTCACACTGATAGAGAAGCGAAAATATCCTTAAAGCACAAAACGCCCAGGATATAAAAACAGTCATCATAGTCCAAAAAGACAAAACGCCCTTTTTTCTCTTTTTTGTTTAAACTTCTATTATTTTTACTCACTGCAAGACTACTTACTAAAAAGTTGTAAGGTGAAAAATGATTCCACAGCACTCTTTCCACCTCTGCATCAAATTTCCAAGATTTGATGTTGCTCTAAGAGAGAAGAATAATAATAAGAAGAAGTATCGTTCAGTTAACTACTGTATGTCCTAAAAAAGTGGCTTTCAAATGTCGTCTTTTTTACACAACAAGCAGTCTTCAAGGAACTCCTTAATATGCTCTTTTAATAGAGATTGCATTTAAGGACGACAGTCTAAGACTAAAGGTGGCTAACTAACAACATCCAACACAAGACGGTTACCTCGGGACTTCTGCAATCTAATACTTTGGCCTTCCTGTTATATGAAAAAAAAAATGCAAGAACAAAATAATAAGAGAAATCACTAAATGAAATTAAATTCATGTAGGCTCTATGGGATGAAAGGTAAGAGTTAAACATACTCTCAGTTACTGGCCATATTCCACTCCCTCCTCTTTTGTAGACTTCATGCAAACTATAATTTCTTACATCAATTGTGAGGTAGATCAGGTGAAAAAGAGTGCACTGATCGTCCAGTTTTCTGTTGTTTACATCTTACATGTATTTCACACCTGCTGGTCACTTTATCAAAATACTTACTTATCGAAAGATCCTGTAAGTATTGACTGTGATTCATAAGGATGCCACTGTAATGATTGCACCTGCAACAAGAAAAGAAAGAAATTATCTTATAAACAATATACAATTCCTCAGTTTGGAGATGTGTTCTACATTACATAGAAAATAATACAAAATTCTACAAATCAATTATTTCCTTTAAAATTTGTTCTGGGTATTTGGTCAGACAGGTGCATATGCAGATGACAAAATTTGTTGTTATTAAAAGTAAGATTTGTTAGACTAACTAATTTATACAAGTTTGTTGCTCTATTGCTTTTGTAATTGTTAAGGTTAAGTTGTTACCTTATCTTTATGATGTCTTAAGATATGTACAGGTTTTGGTTGTGTGAGGTCCCACAAAACAACAGAGTGGTCTGCAGATGCACTTGCCAAAACATTCCTGAAAAGTTAGAATTAAAAATACATAAAATTAGCAACTACAATTTCTTCACCAAATTACAAGTTGTTTTTAGCAAGAGGGTTTGTAGTAATTTACTTCATGACGAATAGTATTTCAAAAGAATTGAAATAAACTGATCATTGAAAAAAGATTTTCCTACAGAATTGGAGGGAGACAACTGGAGGAACATCAAGTCACCAGTAATTGCTGTTTGCATTTGAATGTAACTGACACTACCTACATGCATGTGCACAACACTGTAAAACTGCCCCATCTAGAGGTATCTCATGATATGCTTGCATGAATTAGCAGAAGGCAAAAAACACTGAACAGGCTAGTTTGCCAGGCCATGAAGCCAGTGCCAGTAGCATCATTTTTATCAATTCACTGTTCAGGATACTTCAAATTGTGTTTTGCCCAACTCAAGCTTCTTATAAGTGAAAGAAATACATGTACAGAGCCTTTTCTACCAAAGATAATATATATTATTGTCTGCTTTTTTTACCTCAAAAGATTATTCCATGATAAGTCAAGGACTGCATCACTGTGACCTTCTTCGGAATATTTTGATTTCTACATGCCATGTACATGAAAAGAAACAAACGAAACTAATGCCACATTGTTTATAACCTGTTTTAATAAAATAAGAGTATACATGTATCTTATGACATGGAGCTTGCTATTACGTTGTGTATTTGTGAATAAACAAAAGGTTATTTGAACATTGTCATGCTGCACAACGATGCAAGAGGGGAATCCAAGTCTCTTGATATTCAAAAAAATCTGTTTTAACATTGGACCCCTGACCTTTTTGGATTTTTTCCGTTTTCTCCTCCCTAGTGAGACCACAGGTTCTAGTGTATCCACCAAGTCCAAATCCCAGATATCAATGTGTGGTTCCATTGTTCCTACTGCCACAAAGTTGCCTGTGTATAAAAAATGATAATCAGAACATTGAAAAACAAAGAACACTGGGCTAAAATTTGTTTATGACTCATGTATAACCAAATGCAACAGGTTAAAAATTGAGGATTTGTTTTTCTTGGATCAGCAACTTGAATAATGATAATTGATAAGCACAAATAATTATTAAGCATGTGGTTTTTGCTATTTTTTGCAGCTAGATTCTAACAACCTAAAAAGAAGATTGTACAAGAAATATGTGGGAAAAAAAGTGAACAATGAGCCAGGGCCTGCTTTGCTCCAAAATGTTGCCTCTGCACATACTCCTTCCTTCTCTCCCAGAGTAATTACCTGAATCAAAAAACTAGGGGAGCAGTCAACTTCCAAAAAAAAAAATGTGACCTGAGTCAGTGATATGGTCATGTGATACTTGTCAGCAGTTTTGACAGCTATCAATTATATATTTAAAAATGTAGCTATGATAATGGTGTTACTATCTAATTTTTCAAGGTCTTAGCATATGGACATATGCACAGATGTACAAACAGTCAATTATATGACAACCCAAGTTTTTTAGGGTTACCAGAGTTTCTATAAAGGTATGGGGCTTCGCTCACGCGCCAGGGCTTCACTAACGCGACAACAGAAAGGCCAACTCAAAGCTTGCTTACTAAAAATTGCAACACTATAACTAATAGTCACAAACATGCTTTATTGACTTTCTCCCAAGAGTATATTAAGTACAACAATACTGTAAAAATAAGATGGCAACAATAAAAATCTTTAAATGAAGGTCCCTAAAAATTATTTATACTAATATTTAAGAATCTATAAAATCCTTTACTAGTTTCATGTAAAATTTAAAAGCAGATACCAAATTAAAAGTTTACCTTTTCTTTTGCAAGTAATATTTGAATTGATTGTGTATGACTTTTTCACAGACCTTTGATAGAACCGGTAAAAGCAAGATCGGTCTCTTGTTATTTCCCCCATGGTTTTCAGTTTTTTGTAGATCTCCGGGGGTTTGATTGATGACAATGGTGATATTATGCGTTTTATCTCATCATTTCTATAGCATTCAGCAGGAACTGCTCACACATTGTCTTTGGTAAAAAGGCAACTGTGGCAACTTTTCTAGTTAACATCATTGTGCCCCACAATACACCTAAGCCCATTCAGAACAGCCTTTAATCTGGGTATCTCAAAGTCTCTCTCTAAGTTAATTCTCCAATTGCAACACTGCCCTGTTGTACGTAACTGAACTACAGTGTAGTGGATTATTTGAACAAACACCTGGTTTGCTGGAATCTTCAGGATCAAAGTCAAGCCATTCAATAGCCAGAGGAAATGCTTCAAGTAGAATATCATGATGAACATACTGGCTTCCTTCCTCTTCATTGTAAACTGAAAAAAGGAAATATGTAAACAAACAAATGAAAACTGTCAGTAAGAGTCAATTGCAAACACATCATTTGTATTACTAACACATTCATAAATTAGCAATTTTATCATCATTATGGCTTCTCACTTAATATTTTACTAAACAGGACGTTATAAATAGTTATATGAAAAGAAGTGTGTTTCCTGTAAGTTATTTCACATAGCCCATGAAAGGGAAAGATATGTACATATAAAGAAACTCAATTTTAAAAATCTCTACATTGATAAATCAGCATTTCCATATCAAAAATGACAATTTAAAAATTTAAAAAAATATACATAAATTATATAGTGAAGAGTTATTGAAACATCTCACCACAACCACATACATTGTACATTTTACAATGACTGTATCGAAACATATGTGAAACAGTGAGTTAATTAATTATTATGCATACTCCTACAAAAAAGAAAGATTAATAGAGAATGAGATCTTTTGGAATAATCATCTTATCACAACTGGTGGAAAATCCATCTTTTATCAACAGTATTGGTATATAATGAGTAAAGACCCAAATTGGATATTCTGGATGACAAAGAAAATTTCTTCTCTTTTCTGAATTTAGGAAGTATAAAATAAAAACAAACTTTCTATGTTATTTTGGATTCCATAGTGCTGGAAAGAAGACTTTAACCATGACCTTGAAAATGAATCAGTTAGTATAGGATAGTCCACACAACCTTTAAACGCTTCAGTTTGGACTTGTCAACAAGCACTCTCACTTTATATCTCCAAAACACTCCAAAAACCTACATTGCACATCCAAAGCTTGCCTAATTAAGGCCTGTTTTACTGATCTGAGAATCGCGCCATTATAAATTCTCCTGTTTAAAGTTACCAAAAACATACAACTCTTGATAAACCACCATATTCTATACACTTGTGACAAACTTTTTAGAGCTAAAATTATCAAAAATGATGAATGTCAATTGTGTAGCAAGGTCCCCAAATTAACTTTATTCGGCAGGCGCCAACTGGCAACAGAGATTTTTTTCAGTCGCCAAATTGAAAAATGTGGTCGCCAAAAAGTGTAGGTAAAACTTTTCCTTTGCAGCAAAACACAAGCCAAAATTATTGGTTGCCACGGGCTTGCCAGCAAAATATTTGCAATCAATGTAATCAGGAATCAAACCAGTGCTGAAATCATCTTGTGACCATTTTGACAGATCTACATTGCCACTTTTTGACGTGCAGAGAATAATTATCTAAATCTTCATCTAATTACTTCAAGGTTGTTCCATCTCCACCTTGTAATAAATTATGGAAAGATAAATTTCAGAACATCTTTGGACACCACATTGCAAAAGAACGCATGGGGCCTCTTGCGCCCACAATACATGTACTATGGGAAGCCGCTGAAAAAACATTACAGCGAAGCTTCGCACTATTCGTAGCTGTACAACATTGTGGTAGATTTATAATAAAAGGAAATCGGTTTTATACATCCAAAGCAGCAGAAAGGTAAAAAGGAAGTGACCAATTGGCAGATGGCTTCGAATTTCATTTTGATCAATTTGGCTGAAAATCAAAGCTATTGTTTGCGTAATTATCGTTCCGTGAAATAGCGTAGTTGCAAAATTGCCTGCTGGTGACCAGTTGTGAAATTCTGGTCGCCAGTGCAAATTTTTTTATTGCATTGGCATCCAGGAAAGGTTATGTTTGTATTGTATGTAATTAAATTATGATTAAAAAATTAAAACAACAAAACACTGAGTTAATTAAAAATGGCGTTAAATAATATGATATCTATTACATAGTGTTTGGAGTAAATCTTGAGCCATAATCACCTGATATCTCTAAAGTACTAAAATCCTGGTCCACATGTCCAGCCACTATTAAATTGTCATCAGGTTTAATTATAAAATCATCCTTTTCATCTTCTTCAAAATCCTACAAATGCAAATAGAAAAAAATTGTTGTTAGATTCAAGAATAAATCAGTTAACACTGGTAATGTCAATTCACACATTGAATGGTGTCAAAGAAAACACAACAAGCCTTTATTTCATTCTATAGGGGTGGTGGAGAGCATGGTGGGCATCTCTTAACCCCTCCACCCATACCTATGGGCATTTTGTACTGTCGCGAGTTTCGCTCACATCAAGAGATCAAGATGGCGGCCAGTCAAGCTCAGCGATCGACATTGACAATCTCAAGGAAAAATAAGGGGATATTGTGCATTGATGTTGCAGCACATGTACACATTGTAAGGATTTGTGCAATGACTCAAGGATTAATTGGAGAGCCTCTGTTAGTTTTAATAATAATAATCATATCAATTTTGACTCATATATCCACTGTTTCAAGTTACTGACATGGCACAGTGTTCTCACCAGGATTTTGCCTTGGGGAGTCCCAGGGCCCCCTCTGCTGAGAAATAGGGGCCCTGTAAGAACATTAGGGAGACAAAGTTACTCCAAATGGTTTGTTACATGAAGTACCTACCTGATCCAATATGTCTTCACCACGTATGTGGGAACAACAAAATTAATGGCAATAAAATTAAAGACCGAATCTTTTGATAACATGTTTTTTATTCATTTGAACAAGCAAAAATAATTAATGCTTGGGTGTTAGGTTGACCATTGAAAGTCCCAGCTACTCTAAAGTCCGTTTGACAAGTAGCTTGCCTCTGGGCCCAAACAGGCGCATCTTCTTGGCTTTTAATGCCCTATCTCAGTTTTTCTTGCGGGAATCCCGCAAGGCCGCAGCCTGGTGAGAACACTGATGGCAGCTTCAATGATGTACTAAAGGTTTAGGGTGCAGACTCTGTGAGAAATACACACTACACCCAGGTATTTACTAGACTAACAAAAGTAACTTGTCAGATTTTAACTCACTGGATCTTGAAGAGTGATATAAGGATCATCCTTATTTGAAGCAAAGTATGTTACACCAGCCATTCCTGCTCCAGACATGGGCTCACCTATTAATAATAACCATCATAATTATGCAACTTACTATGAACTTATAATCTATATTAAATCTTCCTTAAAGTTCTTATAAAACAATGGCTTACAAATTAATATGTCTAGTCAATATACTGCACCTTCTAAGTCTTCATCACTATCATAATGTGCCAGATCATACAAGTCTGTTATGTCATCAGCATCATCATCATTGTCATCATCATCATCATCATTATGAACCCTGCTTTTTACTGTTTTTGATGGATCAGCTTCATTTGATTTTCCTTCACTTTCTTCTGCCTTCTTCTCTGCTTCTTCTTTTTCTCTACCAAGGAAATAATAAATCTAATTTACCTCTGAGTGGAATATCGATAACTGGTTTAAGATAGAGCTACACCTTGCTGATGAATAATGTTCTTACTTGTATATCAATTAAATATTAGCTTTGTGCATGACTTGTATTTGTTACAATCAAACCAAGTGAAGTGTACCCCTCAAGGTGACATTAATGAATTGATTATTTGAATATTGAACCCACTAATCCCTTCAAGAATGCAATAACAAATTGATTATTTGATTATTGAACTCGCTAGTCATTTCAAAGATCAATATTAAATTGATAATCTTGAACATTCTTGAAACAACATTACTAATGTGTTCATTTTTTCCAATAATCAATTCATTATAATTGCATTCTTGAAATGACTAGCCAGTTCAATATTCAAATAATCAATTCATTAATGTTATACTGAGGGGTACGCTTTTATTGGTTTGACTGTAATGTCATTTTAAACCAGGAGAACCCAGCATTACCTCAAGAAATTAAGAAAGCTGACAAAATTGGAGAAGGTTGATACAACTCTTAGCTTTCTGTGTCATATTACCTTAATTTCTCCTTTGCACCATCTATAACTTCCTGAAGTTCTTCCTTTGACAATGCAACCTATATAAGGTAAAGGCATCTTTGGCAATATTGTCTAAAATAAACTACTGACAGTTTCACACCTGCAGGAGGTTGGACTTCAGATAGATTTGCTTTGTCCAAGTGTATAGTTTTCTCAAGCGAGGTTCATCAGCACCAATTTAAAATCTCTTTTTTCATTTGTTCTCTTTTATGTGCACCTGACTTTAGTTCAAAGGACTGGGGACATTGTTTGTGATCGTTATCTTAGATACATTGGTGTGTAAAGATCACTATAGTTTCATTTAGCCAATTACATCTTGTATTGCCGATCTCCCATTTGCTTAACCATTCATCCATGCAAATATAATGAATTTAGTTTTCAACACATGTATGTATGCACACTTGATTACAAGCACAATAATTATGATGAGGGCAATGCTGTTGAGAACAATAGTTGAAGTGCTATGGTGAAAAGGAACTTTCATTCCCTATAGGGCCAGGGAATTCAACACCATATGAGAGGGGTAAAGTAAATTTGAAGAAGTTGGCTCTATTTCATAATGAACTGACAAGGCATAAAAGGACAACAACATTCTTGGTAATGTGGTAGCTGAAAATTACGGCCGTTAAAAGTTTTTTGTTGGGGGTCCCCTGTAGTGGGGATGTTGAAGTTTGAAATTGATTGATAGATTACTGAATGATGCACATACATGTAAGTTGAAAGGCCCAGGATATTGAACTGTGGAGCCCGAGGCTTCATGCCCAATCAAGTTTGCAGTACCTGATTTTATGTCAAGTGTTTTAAGAGTCTACTCCTACCATTTACTCTTATATTCACCCTAAAGAACAACTAATAGCCAGTGACTTTACACTTAAGATTAGTACAATTGAGCCTCATTTACATCAACATGAAAGGTACTGAGTGCCACTTCCCTACTATAGAGTTATTTGTACAGATTTGGGGAGGGATCTATAAGGAGACTCAACTAAGATAATAAAGTGTGAGTTTTACAGTCTCCAGTTTTCTCAAACATTGCAGTGTACGCTTACAGGAAGATACACTAAGACTGAGTAGTGGTACACACTCAGATGGAGGAAACTTGAGTGCTGAATCTCCTGCTGACCTTGTGGAGCAAAGGCTCTCCATGAAGGTAAGCGAGTTTTCACCAGTTTGTTTTTTACTCGCTGAGCATCTAAGAGCTTGTTTCAGGAGTAAGAAGTTGATGATTACAATTAAAGCATTGAAATCAATGACATAAACAAGCTTATAGATCCAGAGAGAACTCTAAATCAAGCAAAGGTGCTAGATGTTCAATTCAATTAGATATATCTAAGTCAAAATAAAAACCAAAAGTAAACTGCAGTAGAAAAGAGACTCATATAGCAAATATAAACCTACTGTTGCAAGAAATTAATAAAAAAGCTCTGGCAGCCTGAAGGGCTGCCAAGTGGAGCCCATCCCCATATAGAAAAGCAGAAAAACCCATGAATTGATTTTCTCGTGATTATCATGGCTAGCGTTATTGCTCGGGGGTGTGTACACACGGGATGACAGAGTCGCGCAAGATGGCAGCCATAGCCCAGCTAATACACGTAGGTAGATGGAGACATAAAGCCTTGGTTTATGGTGCCGTTCTTTGATACTGGACATCCATGTTACTATATACAGAAATCCTCATTGCAAAGTAGCAAAACTCAAAAATTTCTCTTATCCTGGCATAGCTTAATCGGGCTTTGAACAACAAGGTCAAAGAGCTCCACTTTTAGGCTTGGCTAAATCTTTGAGCTTATTTTACTACTGTAGTCTTGAAACACTGATACTTGTATAACTTACCTTATCGGGGACCGCTTTCGCCACTCCTCGCTTGATCCAGCCTAAACAGGTAATCATTTTTCACATTTGCGTCCACCTTTTTTTTGAATTACTCAATAAAAAGTATGTTAAAGGTTGTTCAGGTTTCGTTAAAAGCACAGTGACCACATTGACTGCTTCATGAAGTTTCCTGCAAGGCCTCACATGCGGTAGTTTGCTGAATGACTGGGCACTAGTAGGGATGACTGCTGACCACTGAGAACATTGAGATAAGGTGGGGGAGGAGGGGGTGAGGCTAGGATACATTCATAGATAAAACCTTTTCACGAAAAGGCATATTCAGAATTATTTATTGATCTACCTGTCAAATAATCAGATGTTATAGAGAAATATGGATAAAGCTTATGTTCAGTTTAGTTCCTTTTTCAAGGATCGAGCAAAGGAGGTACAGAGAAGATAAGAGATTGTTGGCCACCACAGCCTGACTAAACAAATAGTTTTATTGACTTCACACGAAAAGCCAACAAAAAATTAAAACAAGACATTAAAAAAGATTTCGATGGGTTCTTGGCATTCTGAATTAGCCTTGATACTTTCTTGTATAGCCCCCGCATACGCAAATCGAGAAACGTTCAGTGTTGAGTGATTTTACCGACCCGACCTCCCTCGAGAACACATGCAGACATAGCGTGACAAATATTGCACCATCAATTTTGATCAATTTTAGCTGATCGTGTGTTTTCTTTTCCAATAGATGGTTTCTACGTTTATCATCCAAGTCAAAAGTCAATAAATGGAGACCGTTTCAGGGATACCTCTTGTAGATTTTGCAGCCATGAGCGTAGAGAAGGAAAGTTTTCCATCTCCAGCAGATGATATGGTCCAAGTAATCGCCAAACAAATCCACGAAGCGTTCAGCACTGTTGGGTTTGTTTACCTGAAGAATCATGGAATCTCACAAGAAAAGGTGCTCTAGCTTCAGTAAGCGAACTTGCGAATCTGATGTGTCGGATAAAAATCCGGAGTTGGTCAACAAGGCAACAGCCCGGGGGGGGGGGGGTACTCCCCTATATCAGGTATATTGGGATGTGCCGCCATAAAGGGTATGGGTTTTTGAGCCGTTTTGGTCTGAAAACGGGTATAGATTTGGAACATTTTGGTCTGAAATTGGGTATGGTTATCGGGGGAACGTTCACGAAAGCTTATAAACTTATTTTTCTTCCCAGCAACCGGGCCAAGTAACTGGTGAGAGAGAAAGAGAAATAGATAAAATATATCATTCCAGCTAAATTTTACCTATTCACCTTTGTTACGTTGACTTCCGTTCAGCACAGATGCATATGCTATGCTTAATCACGTGCAAGGTGAGGTCTGAGATGTGGGTGGCAGATTCCCACCAAAAATTCCAAGGAGTACCCCCCCCCCCTCCCCCGGGGCAACAGTGACATCAGTGGCAAATTTGGACCCGCCAGTTTCAAACACAAGGAAGAAAGACACAGGTCACCAACTTGTTTTTGTTCCCTTATTTCAATAGGTCGATGGAACCTTTGAAGTGATGGACAGATTTTTTGCCCTCAATAAAAGCAGCAAGTCAAAGTATGGGAAAAAGAGCGAATTAGATGCGAATGGATGGGAAGCTTTGGAAAGAGAAATGTAAGATGATCTGTGACATCTGCATGCAAACTTTCCCTGCCTTCCCAGTACAGAAGTATTTTATCACACAAACCCCCTTCCCCACCCCCACTTTATTTCTTACTTTAGAACTTTGTTTTGTTCCTCATGTTGTAAAATGGTATTGCCTCTGATTCTAATATTTTCGGTGTAAACACAAGTGGCCCAAGCACGAGCAAAATGAGAGAAAATAACGAATGTGACTCTTACCCACAAGCAGTGTTGTGTTACAAATATGCGATTTACGAGGGTTTGTATGGGAACTTTACGAATTTGCTTTAAATACCTAAATTTTAATGTTTTGCAAATAAAACTGACTTGTCTTGGTTTCCTATCGTATTCTTTGTTGTTTCACTGTATAACATAACATATTGCCAGGCCCTTTGCGCAGATCGTTGAACCAAATGCTAGTAGGTGTGGGTACTTATATTTAGTTTGCTGATAACTGAATTATTAAGTTCCTTATTTTGATCTACAGAACTGATCCAACAAAGCCAGGTGACCTAAAGGAGTCCTTTGATATTGGAGCTTTTGATGACAAGAAATTTGTGAGCAATTTCTCTAAAACCTGTCAGCTATACTAATAACCCTGAAGTATCCAATCGATACTCGATACCAATCAATATGAATTAATCGATTGATATTGATAATCAATGAGCAATTGATAGCAAAGATTTATGTGGTTATCGATTGGTATCAATCATCAATACCAATCAATAGGTAAGTTGGTATCGATTGGTTGCAGATGGACAGAAAAAGAAAAAACAATCAAAAAACACAATTGTGTTAACACAATCTATCTTAATGTTAACAGGAGAACAATACTCTCTTCTTTCTCTTTAATGTTCAACGCCCCGTCCACAGGAGTCCATTTTTGACAAATTAAAAGTTTGTTCCATGGGCCAATCTATGTTCAAAAAATGAAGTGGTCTCATTGTCTTCACAGAAAAATTCTTTGAACAGAAGTCGTAATTTTGCAAACAATGAAATTCTCAACAGCAGCAGCATGAATTGTTGCAAAATAATGATGCACCTTATATAATTTCAAGCCTCTACCCGGATGTCTTGCGTAAACATTATGACACAGAAAGGCAATGACGGGCAAGTGGATAATTCAAGTACATGTGCAACAGGGTATATTCTTTGGATTGAGAAGCTTGTGTTACCAATTTCATCCCCAGGGCTTCATAAAAATGTCAGATTGGACAGGTAGTGTGCATGTCTGTTGAAGGTTGCATAACCAATCGACAGCAATTGATGAACGGTTTGTGTGTAGTTATCGATTGGTCATTGATTGGCCTATACCAATCGATACCAGTTAACTAATTTTATATTGATTGATCGATTGAATTTCCGATCATCCATTGGACACCCCGGGTAATACATTTGCTAATGAACATCTATTTTGAAAGTTATTTTAACTTTTTCTCTTCCAGCGCTGGCCTACAGAAGTCCCTGAACTTCATAAAGCAGTAAAAAGCCTCTTTGATCTGTTAAAGAGTCTTGGAGATAGAGTTTTATGTGCAATGGCTGTTGGTTTAGGACTGGTGAGTATATATACAAGGTTACACATGTACTTACTTTGAAAAATCAAGACAAAAAACTCTGGTTTTTTTTTTCACAAAACGTACATTAATTATTTCTATACATAACACAAGACCTCTTTAAATTTTATTCCACAGGCTGCAGATGTCTTTAAGAGTTACTATCAAGATGCAGGTACTCAAAATGGCACAGCACTTCTGCGCTTCAACTATTACCCAAGAATAACTGACATTGAAAACATCAAGCCAGGGCAGATACGATGTGGAGAACACACAGATTATGGTGGAATAACTCTCCTCTTTCAAGACGATGCTGGAGGTCTGGAGGTGACTAGTGTAATTTAATTTGGTATTAAGTCATTTTTAGCTACTTTCTCACTTTTAGTAAGGATAAATAGTACATTTTTTTAATCAATTCAGGTGGTCAATAGGGAGAATAAATTTGTTCCTGCAACTCCAGTCCAGGGAACAATACTGGTCAACATTGCTGACTTGATGCAAAGATGGACTGCAGATAAATATGTTTCTACGGTAAATATACATATATATATATATATATATATATATATATATATATATATATATAAAAAATATATATTTAAAAAAATAAATTATATCTAATCACACACACAAACACTT
>OMLO01001381.1_pt1 | contig 18617 bp, 13 predicted proteins | sample 1674811 | NCBI WGS metagenome assembly OMLO01 (sample SAMN06265003, study PRJEB25207) | coral metagenome | isolation source: Coral host | place: Mexico:La Bocana,Puerto Morelos, Mexico | collected 2008-11-13 | reverse complement strand
GGAAAGAGTAGGAAAGAGTAGGAAAGAGTAGGAAAGAGTAGGAAAGAGTAGGAACTGTTTGGTGTACGTCTACCAATATTTTAAACAACATCAAATCTTCAAACTTTCCTATTTCTATAATTTTCACTTTTTCTTTGACAAAAACTTTTTACCCTCAAATATAACCAAAAATCACCAAAAAAATTTACAGAAAAAGCCCGAAACGTAGACATGTGGGATGAGCAGAGAGATTTTTGATTGCTTGAAATCAGTGAACAAGATATTTGCGTTAAAACCAGAATACCCAACCAAAACACAGCCTTCAGGTGTACCCCTGCCTTAAGCCGTTTTTGTTTTTTTTTTAGGCTGCTCCAGTGCTGTTGGTTTGACTACATTCTGATTAGGGGATATTTGTCTGGCCAAAAACCTGCATAACCAGCTGGCATAAGTTTGCAATTTTAATATATTAGACTCTTTTCAAGAAGGTTCTTATGATGGGTCATTATAACACTCGTTTCACTTGATGCTACAATCAAGGTATTAAAAAACTGCTTAATTATCGGTGAACATGTTATCATTTTTGTGACACAATTGGTTACCATAGCAACAGTATGACCCACTAAAAACACCTTTAATTAATTAATTACAGCCGGCTTGGTGATTTTTTTTTATATTATCAAATTTGTTCAATGACACAACTTTAAAGTTCCAAAAATTTAAGGTGGCTCTAAGTATGACGTGCACAACTGTTTTAAACTTTGCCAAAAGTTGCATCATGCGTCTATCAAAATTTGGCAATGTAAAAAAAATTCAGATGGATTTTTGAATGATAAGCCCCTAAAGCCGTATTAAATGTTGTTTTCAGCAGGTCATGCTGAGATTAAGAGTGGTTGAGCCACCCTTATGCAAAATTATGATCAAGAACCAAGGAACCAAGTAAGTGAAGCAAGGAGTGAGATTTGAGATTGCAAATTTATATTACATGAACATACATATTATACAGTTGTGAAAAGATTCAATGACCTTACCAAGTTTATTTATTTTTCTGCTAATCAACAATGTTACCACATCTCCAACATCGTTCCCAGGGCTTTTCTCTTTGAAATTGGGAGTGGTGCTCCTCCTAATTTCATAGGGAAAAGCCCTCGGAATGAGGTTACCATATCTCCTCACCACTTGCATTGAAATTAAGGACCTAATCACATCTGTAACAAGATTCTTGATCATGATTGGTTCTCTGCATACCTATTTGTCACGTTAATTGGCACATGATCACATGAGTGTCCAATTACGGGTAATCAATATTTGCAACCCTTTGTAATATTGGATAACTGTAAATGGCCGCCCACGTGATTTGCACATTATGTGCACTGCAATGGCTCATCTACCTTAATGTTTCCTACAGGTTTTAAAACTTATGGAAGTGCTACTGCCTTTATTCGATCAAAAGAAATCCTCTAAATTCTCGAAATTTGTTACAGCCAAGATAATAGTAATTTGATCTTGTGCCATACAATTCATGGAGTAACCGTGTTTGTATTAATTATTTCAAATCGGCCATGCACTTCATGCTTGACTGATTTTGAAATAACTCAAGCAATTACTCCCTGAATTGTACCCCACTTAGCCCAATTAGTATTACTAATTATGAACCTACTTTCTATTAGCCTAAACAAAATTACCCCAAAATACAAGAACATATGTTATTTTTGTATGTTCTTACACACTGGTTTTCACTGTAGTGCACAACTGTAAACATGGTTGATTTTTTCACAGGCCCTTAAAGGTAGACCTTCAGCTTTTGTTCCAATGTTAAACCCATTTTCTTTCTTTATTTACAAATAATTGATTTGTTGTTGTTTTAAGGAGATGTACGCATGGAACATTATTTTCACATAAAATATACAATTTATAGCCAAGTGAAAGTTTACAAGCCAATAAAATAGATCCCACTGACAATAAATAATTACTGGTTAAATAACTCCATTCTTCTAATTAGAACTGTTCCATCTCATCAATATAAATTATTTGTACAACTGCTAGTAAAAATAATGATCCATATTGCTCGAAATTCAGCTCTATATCTTTTTTTTTTCTCTCTTTATTTTTTCCTAAAAGAAATTCATTTCAGCAAAGGGCACACCATTTGTTTCACTATATCTTTCCCTTTCCAGTTTCCTAATCCATAGAATCTGTTTTGCCTAAATGCTTGTATTCCTTATATGGAAATGCAAAAAAATTATAAAAATCAGCTCATTATCGTTCATATACATTTCCTGATATAAATAAAAAACAATAAACTGATCATTTACAAGTAAAAAGGCTCTTTTGAATTTAAAGTTAAGCTAGGAAAATATTTATGTATTTCTCCTTGTCATGATATAAGTTGAGATGTAACTTTTACCACACCATGACTGAGACGTACGTCCACATGAAAAAATAATTATTATGACTACTGTGACCACGTCAATGGTTAAATTCTCTCCCTATGTATTTAGCAGTATTTTTTGAAATGAGAAAAATGACTGAGGGAAGTACCTCAGTTTGCCTTGTACTGGCTAGTCGGCCTAACAAGAAAAGCATATCAAGCATACATAAATAAGGTGATTATTACGGCAATAATTATAATAGTAATAATTGACATTGTTGCAGGACAACTCAGGGATGTGTAAAATGTGCCTTTGTTTTAATTTGAAGCAAGAAGCTCTTTGTGTTGTGTAAGTATTTGATGACCTTATGAAGTTGACTGGCAAACTGGCTAGTAAGGCTTAAGTAACGAAATAAAAAAAATACCCACTAATATTATGATTATGAAATACAACTTAAATGATTTTTTTTCCTCTTTTTGTGACTGTATTTTCAGTTAATTACTACTACTTCTATTACACTTAACTGCTTGTTCGCAAAAAATTCAATTTTTTGAATTTAAGTAGCAAAAGTTTCTAACTAGAAGCTTAATAAGGAGGAGGCTTATACTGAACTGAAGGAAATAAAAGCTATTTTGCAGTAAGGCATTTTAAAAGAGGGAGGTAATCAAAGAATACAGCCACTATTCATTAAGATGGTCCACATTATGAGGAAGAAGTTGATAGGCCATTCTCTACTAAAGCTTCTAACTGAAATAAATGATCATCTGTTATCTCTGGATCAATGCTTCGCACTGCTTGGGCAAGATTCATGAGGTACTCTGTGTTTGTTCCACTGGGACCTTCCGACTGTAGAATTTGTTCAGCAATCTCAAATAAGGGAGCAGGTCCAAGATAAAACTGATTGCAAGGCGTTGCAATGTATAACTTTGCTTGGAAAGGACATCTGTGCAAATCCTTGGGATGAAATGTTACCCAAGTTGCCTTGTAACCATTTTTCTCTCTGAAGTCGAGATAGTCAATCACTTTAGGTATATCTTTTGTTGCAATTTCGTAGGCAATTCCCCATACTTTTTCCTGCAATATACATGAACACAAACAGTGACGAAGTATTGAGAACTAAAAATATAACTGGAAATAATTTTTCATTTTAGAATTGGTACTTGGCGTGGCTTGAAAACAATTTCAAGCCACGCCCACAAAACAGGATCTTAGTACTTCTTATTGGTTCTTTTCAAAATATTTGATGAGCACAATCTTTCTTTTTATATGGGAGTGTCCCTTAGGGGTGGGGGACCAGGAATAAACCAAAAACACCTTATGTGGGCAGCATATCAAAATATCATCTGGGATGACACATCTACAAAGCTTAATATTAAGTAACTGACTTCATTTATTATTGGACATGGCAATTAAAAGTGACTCATTGGTTGTAAATCCACATGCTTGGTAAAAAAATGCAACATTTAGAAATGAAGCCACATCAGCCGTAGCTGGTTTTCAGTTGGGTCCTCTATCTTGGTTGAACTGGAATTTGGAAATGTTGGTGCTTGAAAAAGGGAGTAAAACCGGGGAACCTGGAGAAAAAGGCCGATTATCAACAACAAACTCAACCCACATATGGCAACAAGAAAGAATTGAACCTGGGCCACAATGGTCAGACTGGCAATTGTTCTCACCAGACACCAACCCTCCTCCCCAAGGTAGGTATGCAGCACATTAAAATAGAAATTTTTATCCCACTTTTTCCATAAAAAAGAACAAAAGCAATGCAGGGCTAAGATTCAAGGTGATAGCAATATATGGCCAGATATAAATGAATGTGAACCAGAGAATTTAGAAATGACATTGAAACATAATCAATATAAGATTACCTCTGGATTTTCAAGAAGAGTAACAACCCTTCCAGGCTGAAAATAAATAAACAATAGAAATAATGAGCTTTTCAACCAGTATTAATTTGAGATATTTCCTCCTTTGGCAAGCATTAAACTTTGTGACTATGGCTTTTTAGGGGGGAGGTGAGACTGTTTTTAGGGGGGGGGATGAGAGGGACCAGTTTTTAGGATGCATCATTTGGAAGAACCCAATATAATAAGCCTCATTATCAAGGTTCCAACTATATTTTCATAATCATCATGGAGAACAAAATTTATTTTATTAGTTCCTTGTCAAAATTATGCTCTAACATTAAGCAACTTGTCTGACAGTAGTCATCTCTTGATGATACTTGTCAATAAAATCTCAAACCTGTGTTACCTTGCATAAACAACTGGGCTGACATTAAAAAGTGACAAAAGATAAATATTATTTATTTCATATTGTCAATTTGACATACAAAGGGCAATGTTATTCTACAAAGTTCTATAGAGGGAGGTTCTGCCCCGACTTCTCACATACCCCTTAATTACTTTTGTATTTCACAGAGAAGTGACCTTTTCTTAAACTTGTAAGTGAAAAAGGTACCCCCTTTCACATACTTTTATAACTAGCTGGTATTATGAATAAAACATCAAAAAAGTAGGTCTTCTTATCATATTCATGTAGTGCCTAATAAATTAATTAATGATGCAGCCAAAAGGTGTATCTGAATTGAAGAGATGTATCATGTTTAGAGGCAAAATTAAAAAAAAAAAAAAGCTGTAAAGACAGATTCTGAGGTATTTTTGATATCACATTTTCTAGTTTGCATAGAGATTTTTATTTTACTTTGCATTTATGTTGAATGTGAGGTAATTTCTAATACCTACTGGTGCCCAGTCTCTCCTACGGTACTCGGTGGTTCATTTTGGCCATTTGGCGACGTTTAAATTAGATTAAATTGTTGAAATTTCACATAAAATAGTAAAAGACTTAAACAAACAGTAAACAAGGAAAGGAGAATAGGAACATTTTTAAAAAGAGTTAGAAGTTGGGCTGTTATAATTCATCAAAACTGTAGTAAGCCCCACCTTTTATCAAACCTGATGGCCCGCTGGATTAGAGAAGCCAAACAAAAGGTGTTGATTGAAAAAAGTATTAAGCTTTTATTCTTTCCCAAGAGGGAACGTTATAACGAATCCTGCAATGTGGAGTTGTTCAATCCTAGTGCGGATTTATCTGTCTCTGACTTACGTAAGGTGATAAACGCGCGCGGTCAATATTTACAAAAGCAATTTGAGAGAGACTAGAGAGGAAAAAAAAAGTAAACTACACGTTGTTTAAATATGGACAAAGTGCATCCCCAAGAGGGTTTCAGCGGTTTTGGTCGTAAATAGGATATCGATTTTGGCCATAGATTGTCACAGATAGGGTATGGTAGAAAACTGTGACTTCGGTACCTTTACCATACGGAACTCCCAAACGGCAAATAAACAAAACGTTTCGCTAAATTCCACAGGAATGCCGGTATGTGCACTAGCTTAGTTTATGTTTCGTGTAAATGTAGAAGTATTTTTTAAAGCGTCCTTGCAGGTCTGTTGAATCCCTAGGGGCTAGCAGGCTGTTGTGTGGGAGCTACTCGAACGCTTAATTAACCGTTGCATTTTCTTTACGATGATGTATGAACGCTCGCTGTATCCTGTATCAATAAACGAAATTCCCATGCTCTTGATACTGCTTTTGTGGTTTTAAATACTGCAGTTACAAAATATTTTATAATCGTTTCAATGTTAGTGGAAAAGCTTACTGCACCGGTATAGGTTACATGTACCTTCTCAGGAACACCTCTGTGATCGCTACTTCCTTGATAAAATCGACGTTCGTATCCCTCAATGAAGCCTGGAACTCTACTAACGAAGTGAAAGTTGGCCTTCCATATCAACGACCCATAACCAAATATCCACAAGTTATTTTCATCTGACATACTGTGTTCTCCAGACCAGCTGGATGGTGGATGCACAAACGGGACTCAAAGTACGCCAAATTGACGTCACGTTGCGTGGCAACCAAAATACTTGGTTCTATAATGGGGTGGGGGGAGGGAATCGGGGGCTTTTGACTTGACTTTTGAAGGTTGAAAAAATATCCATGAAGCCAGAGTTAATGATGAAGCATACTAAATTTTGAGCTTGTTCAAATTCTTTATGATAGTCGATGATAGTTTTTGTCGTTTGAGCATGGGCATGATAGTTGATGATAGTTAGGAGAGAATCAACTATCATCCACTATCATACGCTGTTTGACCAGAGCTTAACACCCCTAAATAACTCACTCACACGACCACTGCACGTTCAGTAAGCCAAAAAAAGGCATGGTATAAGGAGAAAAAACTATCATGTATACACAGAGCCCAAGGAAAAGAACTGACTCAAGGAAACTTTCATTTTAGTCTCACATAGCGTCCATAAAAAAACTAAAATATAATAAATTATTATCTATAAACCAGAAAATTGTATAGTACCTAAAATGACAATTATTTTTTTTATTGCATTTTTACATATTTACAACCTTGTGGATACATGTACAATGTAAGACCACAAATGCACTGTTTCACCTAGTTTTACATTCCTCACACAGAAATGACAAGTGTCATTTTTTCTCATGGACACAAGTTTTGAGATGCAAATTGATAAAACATGGACAAAAGTTTTCCTGCACCATCAAATGAAACTTCACTATGGTGCAGCCTTCTAGAGCCATGGGATAACAAATGGTCTTTTTTGAAGAAGCACATCGCAAGTATTAGGTTGATGAATTTAGATTTTTCTATGAATGAGTCAGATATCAAATAACTGACTGTGAAATGTAAAACATTCTAGGAGGTTTGCTTAACAAACATACAGATTGGCCTTCAGAAACATTATTATTCTTAAATGCTAATCAATTATTATTCTGTAGTATCTAACTCTGTCTACCAATTGATTGCAGCAGTCTGATTATAGCCATGGCTTACATGGCTTACATGTCTTAATGTCTCATACTGATTTCTTAGTGCCCTGTTATCAGGCATGGCCTGTTCTGAGAATATTAAGTGATTCTTCACATATAGTTCCTTCACCATCTTCCTAGACAGCTAAAACTTGAAACTGACATGACAGAGTCAAAATTCTTGCAGTTCACATCGGATACTTCTTTCCACTGAGGTTGCGAACAAACTTGTAAGTCAATCTCTGGCCAGGGACCTTTTTTAGGATGTTTTTGCTGTAGTAGTATCTGAGAGCACGGCTCAATTTCTCATAAGTCATGTTTTTCCTGTTTTTCTGTCTGCCCCACAACTGTGCCAAACCATTGTGGTCAATGAGGTGAAACACTCCCTTTGACTGGTTTTTCCACACAATGTACTTGTTGTGTTTTTCTAACAGAATATGGTGAAGAAACTCCCATAGGTAGTGACAGTGAAAGTGTGGAAGATCTAAATGGGGAGAAAATATAGCTAATTATGCCAAGTTGACACTCAACACTAGCATGTTACTTGAACAAATAAGGACTGACACAGTCCCCAAGTAATGCAGGCAAATTATTGCAAACAAGTGCATTTTGATAGGACAAGTGCCATCTTAAATTTGACGAAAAAAAAAAAGAAACAGTGAGGCTTGCAGAGAGCATCTTCAGGGTTATGGATCAAGTATCCTAGGGACCAGAACACAAGGGCAAAAGGGACACTGTCTTGTCTCAAAATGTGATTTTATACAGCATCCTTATCTTGTACAGCAATAGCTGATCACAGTCCTTACCATCATCATCTTTGTCTTCATTCTCTTCGTCCTTTTCATTGCTCTCTTCTGTCACTCTCTTCTCCTCATCTTCTGCTTTGGTGTCTTCTAAATTGTAAACAGTCATTAAACAAAATATAAGTTTAATGACTTAAGTTCAAAGGTAGGATGCCTCACTTCAATTAAGAACCCAACTGCAATTTGACTTACTTTTAGCTGGGTTTGAAACAGGTGTACTTTGTTGTTCACTGCGTTGACTTTCTTGGTTTGACTCATCTGATTTCTTTTCCTCACAACTCTTGTTTTTTTCTTTCTTTTCATCTTTTCCTTCTGCCCCATCTTCAGAAAAGTGCAAAACAAATGTTAACATTTTATTTGTCCATCAGTGACTTAGTTTATATACCTATCAAGCAACATGGTAGTCTTGCATTTCCAAGTCTATAGGTTTAGTTCTTTTATAAGAATTCTTTATTTGTTAATTTTGCAATAACACGTCAACCATCTCGCACTCACTCAGATGAAAACTGCAAAATTTCTCAGGAGGGTGAAGGCCAAACATTTTTCTCAAGTAGAGGAGGTGTATGCTCAAAAGGTGCATTATTAGAGCTTGGAGTTCAGGGAATAATAAACAGAAGATTGGAAAAATACATTACCAAGAGGTTCATCCATCTCAGCTTCAATTCCTGAATCAAATCCAAAATCGGCAGCATCGCTTAGAAATGGTGAGTCAGGACTTAGTGGTAGATCTGTGAATGACCATAATTTTGTTATTTGTTAGTAACTTTTAAATGGTGGGACAATCCTTTTATTGAGAATTTTGGACAGGCCTGCATGTACAGGACATCAGAAAGATTGACATTAAAAGAAATACAAAATATTCAACAATGAAAATAAACCAACTACACTGCCAATAAATAAATTTGTCATGCAATATTAACCTTGGAAAAGGTTGATCTCATCCTCAGAGAAGTCTGAACCACTGTAACCATATTCTGAACAAGCATCAAGGTCTGCAAACTTGAGTTCTGTAAAAATATGTAACATTTGGTTAGACTAATAACTTAATGTAGATGCTCCAATCAATTTGCTGACAAAACTAAGTTTTATGATGTTCTACCCAACACAAACTGCATTTCATTTTCATAATTCAAGAAAACTTAAAAAAATGGCTGGCCTTCTTTTCAAACATGAACAAGCTTTCTTTCTTTATGAAACTACAAACAGTAATGCTTTTTGAAGCTTCACTTTAAATGACCAAATGGTTTTATTAATCTGCCATAGCTTTGATTTTGAATCAATGATTTAAAATGTCAACTGAACAAAGTAATCATTCAACTGTACCACCAACTGAATATTGAATATCAATTGGATTAATGACAAAACATCTTCATTCTCTTTTCATCTTCACAATAATATAGCAATAGTAAATCTGAAATGGATAGACTATCGTTGACACTGATTTTTCTGTGAAACTCACAGCCATTTTGACTGAAATATCAGTAATACCTTCATCATCCATACAGTCATCAGAAGTCTCGACATCTATTACTGCGTCAAACTGAGTGTCTTCAAATGGTCCTGGACTCAGGTCTACATAGCTTGGAGCTGTTAGCAACAGAGAGATAAGAAAATTATCAAAAAAAGGTCATGAAGAATATAGTCCAACTAAAATTTGCGCTGAAGCCATCCCTTACAAACGACTATGTTCAAGAGCATCCATGATCAAGCTACTTATTATTAATATTAAGAGTAGTATATCTGGCTGGTATACACGCACTTTATAGCTCAATAATAAACTAACTGAATTTACAATTTGATTCAAGTGTCAAATAACAGTTATATACTGTGTCTTATTCTGATGTTTCAAACTTTCAGATCAAAACTAAATATTACTACATCTGAGCACAAAATTAAAATAATAATATTGTCATTGACAAGACATACCATCAATGGGGAAACCATTTGCATGCAGCAGATCTTGAATGGCTTCTATCGTGATTGTTGATGCTATGATTGGCCCAGCTGTAGTTGATGGATGGCCATAGGAAGAGAGCCATGTTTTTAACATTGACACTGAAAGCTCACCATGCTGTGAACAGGAGAGAAAACATTTGGTCTGCTTAAACAGTAGCTATGCAACCTTTTATTGGTGTGATTAAAGACAGCTTATAATGGGGAGGGAGATAATTCTTATAAGAGACTTGTATCATGTTGCAAAGTTTGTATCCTGGAGATGTAACCTTGCTACGTCACAAAACATAATCAATAACCAAATTCGCAAGGATACTTTATCAAGGATCTTGAGCTTTGTAAATCTAGAAATCTGAAAAGGTCCCATCTACCACATTTTATATACTAAGAGAATACTAAGAACTACATTATTGGCCTAATTTTGACCTGCTTATCTTCTCAACTCTGAACAAAATTTCTGTTATTTAATTTAACAAGCATTTATTTCCTGTGGGGTCACTGCACATAAAGTTTGTGAATTTTAAGTGTATGTTGCCGAGAAACAAAGAAGTATTATTGCACTAGATAAGTTACAACTTGTCCCAAGAGTCAGCTGCTTTTGCATTGAAAAAGAGTCTTTACAGATTTCTTTTGTCATAATAGATTTTGGTATTAACCTCAAAGGTTCTGCATGCCTCATCATGTTTCTAAAAATATGTCATTTCAAGGAAATCCTTTGTATATATACACAGTCGATTTTACCATTTCAACGCTTATATGAAACAAGAAAGCACTTTCTGTATTAGGAACGTTGTACACATAACTGATTTCATTGATAGCATGTATTGTAAAAATGTTCATTTTGATCATACTACGCACAAAGCCAATGTGATGGCCCCAGTTAATATTATGGCCTTGGTGGATTACATATAACGCAATCTTTCAAGCTCAGGGCTAAAAAAACATGATTCCTCGGGTTGCTACAAACGCTTCTCACAGATTGTACTGCTGAAATTCAGATTCATGTCTTAAAAATTATATCCATCAGAAAAATTGGACTACCGAATAAACTTCATAGTTTGGGATCTGAAGATCACCCTTGCATAGCGCAAACAATTATGAGGTGGAGCCGGGAAAGATCGACTGAATGATGATCAATGTCCTCTACGAACAACGCAGCTGAAATTAACACGCAACGAACATTTCACACTAAGTTCTGATGTTTCAAATAAAAAAAAACTTACCGGGTGACTTGTGGGGCGAAACGGATTGTCTAACAAAATCTCTGTGGACATGCCTGCAAAACCTGCTGGAACAACAATCGCAACATTACTTCAAGCGCCATTGATTTCAAGATCGCTCGTCTATATGCTATCGCAACAGTTTTTGTACTATTGTACAATTTCGAACTGCAAATGTGTGAAGTAACATATTTGGCGAGTGAACAAATTCAGAATTGTTTCAGCGCGTGTGCTGTAAGTGAAATCGCTTGGCTTCAACCACATTGAACCGCGGAAGAAACCTATAAACTTTCCACTTTGCGTAAAATTTGTATGGAGCCAAGCCAAATCCAGCGCGCTAACGTGTTAGAGAAAGAAAGAGTACTAAACATTACTTACTTTTTGGATTACAGAAAGAACAAAATTACCTTTTCACGCCTTGGAACTCAAACCCAGAATGCTTCAATCGTCTTGTATGGCTTCTTCTTATGCGCCGAGACTGTTGATTCTCGGAATGACACGCAGAGAAATACTAAAAACAAGATCCAAACAAACTTTGCCCTCGATTGTTTTTTTCGGTGAAAACCCCCGTTTTCTAAGAAACCCGCGCTATATTCTGCGTTTCTGATTGGCGCGACTTGACCCGAGATACGTCACTTTTCCACAAGTGACTGATGCCAATTATCTTGAATGCCGCCTTTTCTTTTTGACCAATCACAAATAAGTAGATTGGATTTCCGGGAATCCCCTCAGTAAGGTACTTTCCCGGGTATTTTCCCTTGCAACGGCGGCTGGTTTCAGTTTTGATTGTGTCATGCGTTATTTTTACACAACCTGTGAACTTCGTAAACATCACGCACTTACAATTCTCAGAAAGTGCGGAAGACATTGCTACGTCGATAACTTGAAATGTAAAAATTTGGGAGGAGAAAAGGGCTCACAATATGCAATATGCTCTAAAAATAAAGGCAATACGCGATATTTTAGCCGGAATAAAAATCCCTCCGCGTTTTTTTTTTACGGTTTCCAAATTAGTTACCACAGCAATAGTTGCTACACAAGTCAAGCAGATGTTGCTTAGTGGTATTTTCAGGACTACGTGATAAATAAAGAGTGAGACGAAACTTACAACTCGGCATTTTCGATTTCGAAATCAGCACTGACAAGCGAGTTCAAAAAGTTATTAAGTGCTCTTTATTCCGTCGTCTATTGATAATAGTCGTGAGAGGAAATATGTTTAAATCCCACTCTTTCATATTCATAACCGATAACAGTAAAACAAGATTCAACTTAATTCTATACAACGAAATGTCCAGTTGCAAGTCCTTGTAAAGTAATAACAGCAGATTTATATTATACACACAAATCGATATGCAAACTTCATTCCATGATACTAGACGAAAGTGCTTCATACTGCGTCACAGACCATCTGCACCGTCGGTATATTTAATTCGGAGTTTGTGACGCGTCCAGCTGGAACGCGGGCTAAAATGCTGCTGCACTGTCAGATGACCCGTGTGCTTCACTCCAATCGACTTATTCGTTTAAACACTGCTCCTGTGGTAATTTCACCCTACACATTAATCATAGACCTAGATGATAACAAAATAACATGTGTATACAATGGATTTCATATGAAATCCAATCCAGTCTTGACCTTCAGGTGCCGTGAAAAAAGAAACTTCAAACAGGATTTTTTTTAAAAAAATTAAAAAACTGTTTAAATCATTATATCTAACAGCCCTGCCTCTCAAGAACACATTTCAGACTAAACCTCTCTATTCTCGTAACCTGAATCCCTGACAATGTATTGATAATGAAAGGAGAATTCAGAAGTTAATCACAGTTACCACAGAACTGAAGGTGTTTGACAGTAAATCCTAAAAGTGGACATCATCCTTTATTAATCACTTCCACCAGTTTGTCTGAAGCTTCATTGCAGCTTTGATGTACAGCAAACAAGACTGCAGATGTTGTCGTTCCAAGGTTTGTCATCTGTTTATTCACTCACTCTTTGTAGTAACCAAAAGTGTTGAGGGAGCCATTCTATTTGCACCAAGCTTTCTCTTATTCACAACCAGCACAACTGGATTATCAACTCGAAGTGATGAAAACTTGAATGCCTCAGAGAGAGAAAAAACTCATTACGAATAAATTTGAAAATGTCTCTGAAACTAGATAGTTTTACAAAAATTCACATTATTTCGAAACAAAATGCTATTAGTTTGGCATTACATATCATGGGTGATTGACAGATGTCAATCTGCACTAGGTGTTCAGAAATGAAAGCCTAGCTGAAGAGAGATATCAGTTATTTCTTACTGATTTGGTCAGTGACCGAGAGACCACAGTTTTCTTTTCTGCCTTTAGTTACTTGACTGAAATGTCATGTACGAAAATATTATTTTATTCTTCAGCATATAAGCCAAGACGAAAATCACACATTATCTTGCCAGAATCATATTGAAAATGATTCTTGGATCATTTTCTAAGGCAGGTGTAGATGTGCTTGAATTTAAAGTACCAGTAGGCCAGAATCTCTTTACAAAGACCTGGGAGACTATTGCCAACAAAAAGGAAATTGCATTTTCAAGGACTTTTGTCATCTTCAAAGAGTAAAAGCCCAATCAGAGAGCAGCATGCACTCATTTCTGACAAAGATCAAAGAACTGAGCAGCCACCATAAATCTTTGTTTACACACAAAGGACCAAACATACACACAGGATTCCTCAAACATGCAACAGCTTCAACTTACAATGTAACAGTGTTGTGAGACAAGTAAAGGACAAGAAAAATGTTGCACACATCACCAGACCTACCCCGGTATACTAGTAAATCCATTTACCTGTTCATTTTCAGTGAAATTAGTTTCCTGACAGAAAGGTTCAGGGATTGCAACAGAATCTCCAACAGCAAACCCTGATCCTACAGCCATGTTGTAAACTGTTACTGGTAAACACTGATCTTCATTGTCCACCAAGGCAAAGATACTGATAACAGACAATCTTTAATTAGTAAGAAATAAATAACTCAAACTTTTTTGATCAGCAATCCAAGCAATAAGGAAGTCATTTGATGATCTTAGCAATAATTATTAACTGCGAGAAAGTTTGTTGCCAATTTGTCAGGTGAGAACAGTACTTACAGCAATCTTCACCCCTCTAGTCTAAAATAATTTGCCTAGTTCCTACGCTACTTTCTCCCGGGCCTTCATGGTCAATTACGTTTTGTGAACAGCTGGGAAATGGTCCCTTTGTACCAGCCTCAGATCCATGTGACCCGAATGAAACATCAATGACTGCAATGAAATATCAAGGCCTAGGAACTAGACAATAAAATGATACTGACTTCAGAAGTACTTACTATGGTACTGGGTCATCCACTGGAACAGAGCCAACAACTTTGCCGACAATCACCTTGTTCGGATTACAACCAGAAACCAGTTTTGAAACAGTGACATGTTCAAGCTGGACTGTCTGACCTGATGGACTGGTGTAGCTGCCACCTCCATAAGGACCCAAATCTGAAGGATCCAAGGAGTGCACCATAGAATAGAGCCTCTTGGCCTTTAATTTACCCTGCAGTGCATGACAGTAATGATGCCCTGATAAATATAATGCTATACAATATCTGTTCCTAGTGTGACAATTCATTTGAAAAAGGACCAAAAAGTATGATAATATTTAGTAGCTCACTTTTATGAACCTCAAACTATATCCAGAGGATGACTTAAGTTAATAATTTGTAAAATTATCTACTTCTGGTCATCCCAGTCACATTTGAGAATATTGTATAGTTGAGGTTTGACTTCATTTCCAAACCCCAAGAAGAGAAGAGAATTGAAAATATGATGCACCCCAAGATATTTTTGACAAACTTCGAGGTGTTTGGAATTGTGGTCAAAAACCATCTGAGTGTTTGATATATCTTCTCAATTGAAACCAAAACTTAAGACAAAACTGAGAAAAATAAGCGTAACTTAAAATCTATGCTAATCAAGATCAGACTGGTCCAAACACCGTTAGGGTCCTCATGAGTCACAAGAAAGAGAACACCTTAGTTTACAGAAATTTGAGAGTGCTCAATTGAAACCAACAAACTTTCTTAAGAGAGATTTTGCTTCATATGACACTTACTCAATTTTTATCTTCTTGCATAGGGGAAACAACAAATATTTTGAACCTTGAATTTTTACATTTTTACCTTTCCTTCCACTAGGTCAAGTGTTTTTGTCAGAATGTTGAGCAGTTTAATCTTCTCATCACTGGGGTCTGTCCAGGCTGGATCCAGTGCCTCAGCTATTTTGAAGTCATCTATGGCTAATTTATATTCCTCTTGAAACTTGTATGCCTACAGTGGAATGATAATGAACAGGGAAAGCCTAAGGGAATTTGCCTCCTCCATGTCAAACTGCAATACTGTTACCTAATGAACTTAAATGCATGTCTGAAAGCATGGTATGATTTTCAAGCAGTAATATTGAAAGTAAATAATATAATTTTATTTATTAATAAGTTAATCTCACCATTGCTCTGTTGAAGTGCAAATCTGGATTATTTCTTGCCACCGGATCTTTATACTGCCAAGAAAAGTCTGAACTCAAAATTAAAGGAAGCAACAAAAGCGAGGAGTTTTATCTAAACAGAAATATGCTATAGCCCATCTCAACATACTTGTCAGAGGTAACATGCCTCAGGTTAAAAAAAATCTTAATTGACTCACTCCCACAAAGAGGCCTTTCAGGTCCAGTGGAAACCATGTTATGTTTATTTAATGAACATAACTTGGTTAAAAATTCCAACTGCCAGGGGCTAATCAGTTGGCTAATTAAGAACATGGCTGAAGGGCTGAACTAGGATCTACCGAGAAACTGCTCCAGCTTAGTGTTTAGAGCAGGACTTAAACCTGTGACCTTCAGATTTCAAGTCTGGCACCCACTACTCGGCCATGCTTCCTTCCTGGGAAGGAGAATTAAGGGTGCTAACATGATGTGCCACTGACAGTCAGACAGACAAGAGTGCTGGCATGATGTGTCACAGACAGCAAACAATGAAGTGATCATAAATAATTAAATGTATTACATAACTAACGCAGAGCTAGAGCCAATATACACTTCCTATAACCCTGGCAACCTGGCAGCAGGCTCTTCTTTTTTTTACTTTTCCTTTAGTTCTTGCCAGTGAAGAGCCTGTTCACAGGCTGGACCTACTAAGTACAAACTTACAGCTTGTGAATAAGCAGTCATACACTGCTTGATCAGCTGAGGAGATTGTGATCCACAAAAGAAGAATGAGAGGTAAGCATTACCAAGAACATCTGTGAAGTAAAAAGAAAAAGGACTTTCAACTTAAATGGAAAAACAAATCAATAAAGAAACCAAAACAGAGCCTGACTGATATAAATTTGATTTCCAACTTCTATAATTGTGAATAATACAAAAGCCTTTATAGTCTGGTGATATCCACAATAGAACAAAGTCATTTGTATATTTTTCCAAACCACTTTATGGCTCATAATATTATTGTCCATAAGGGCAGCAATGGCCATATTAAGATTGCGTGCGGCCTAGAAACAGCAGTTAATATTTGTAATTAATGTTTCGTTCATGTCTTGACTTTTGACATGGCCAATCCTCTAGATTGATGCACAATGAATCAAAAAAAGATACCTACAATGTAAGCCTACGGCTAGCACAGATGTATAATCCCTGATACATGTCAGCAATAACTCACTTACACCATGAGGTTCCATCCTTTACATCACATTGCACTGCTTCTTTTGCTTTTTCCACACTCATTTTGATGTTTTCTACCTTTTCTTTTTGATCTACAACACAAAATTATGTTTTAACATGGTCACCCATCCTGTGTGGAAACTAGTCAACTTTTGCAATACCCATTCTTCCAAAACTATCCCCTTCTGAATTTCAAATAATCACCCCACCCAAAATAAATTCTAAAATGGTACTGCAATGAATCCTATAACCCTGTCAATAGCATACGTTAAGCTTTGATTTTTCTTTCCGTATATTCAGGTTTGCTAAAACATGAGTCTACTTCCAAAGGTCCCAACAACACATTAAGATAATATACTTAAATTGAAAAGACTTCTTCAATATTTTCTTTTGTTCTTCTTTCAGACAACTGATTACCTACTAACAGCACTGTGGCTTGTGTGTGCAGATTGATTTTGGTGACGAAGTTACCGGTATGGAGCCTTATCATAAGGCTGTTGACACCATGTACATGGAAAGTAGTGCAATGAAAAGTGCAAGAAAAACAAAATCAACGCCTAACTGTCACTTTGGACGCTTTGATTTTAAGGTTTATCATGACGAAAATTTACCTTTTCCAATCTGTCTTAATACCATTGACAAATTCCGTAAAGACTCCTTATTCTTTGCCTGAGGATGAAATATGTACCTTTCAACTTAATAAGGACGACTTCTTAAATAAATAAATAGCCCACAAGCAGCTCTTTGCATGGCAACTGAAAGAAGGAGAGGAAAGTGGAAGGAGAGCCTGCCTATACCGTTTTGAATTCTGAATTGGTGCGTCCACATTTGGATGCAAAATAATTGGCTGAGCTTAATAAATTGGCAACGTGATGCTGTCCAACCGTGATCAGTTTTTGTTGGCAAGAGCAAAATGATGGCCCATAGAGATAGTGTAGACTCTGCTGGAAAGAAACAATGACCTTGCCATCTTATGCAGGACTCCTGGAAAGGTCTTATTTTGCAACTCATTCTACATTACTTTTATTAATTGTCCCATTTACTAACATGGTTTAATGCTCCAACAAAGCAATTCCTGGCTGCCTCAACTTCTCCATTCTTCCAGTAACATTCTCCAAGGCAATTCCAGGCTTCAACTAGTTTAGGATCCAACTTGACAGCTTTTGAAAGAGCATCTTGCGCCAAGGGATCATATTCAGCCATCACATTCAGAGCCTTCCCTCTTAAAAATAAACATCTAGCTGTTTCCTCACAAGAAGCTACAAGAAATAAAACATTCAATATTGATAAACAGTTACATTCTCTGCATAGAAGCATAGAGACAAAGTGGCCATTCAGGCTGATGCCTAACCTGGTTAGCATGGGGCAACTGGCCCTAAGGAGTATTTCTACTCCCTCCTGGATGGGATACTAGTCCATTGTAAGGTTAACCCCTGCATCAAATTTGACAGTACTTATTATATTTCTGGGTGGAAGAAGGCAATGGAACATAACACAGTACAGTGTCCACATCCAGGGTTTGAACCTGGACAACTTGATCCTAATAAATCAGAATACTAACCATAAGGCCACTGCAGCTCCACATTCAAATAAAAAATAATTAATAATATATTTACTGTCATGCAGTGATTCAAGTTGACAACAGAATTTGTCAATTAAAACTAAATGTTTAGTGCATCTTTACCATCAATGTCATTTTTTTTCCTTTCTTTGCTTAAAATGTGAATTCAAAGC
>OMLO01001380.1_pt1 | contig 18622 bp, 11 predicted proteins | sample 1674811 | NCBI WGS metagenome assembly OMLO01 (sample SAMN06265003, study PRJEB25207) | coral metagenome | isolation source: Coral host | place: Mexico:La Bocana,Puerto Morelos, Mexico | collected 2008-11-13 | reverse complement strand
ACCAAAACGGCTGAAAAACCATACCCTTTGGGGCCGCACATACCTATATATCCCATATAAGGGAGTACCCCCCCGGGGGCCACTTAGGCTCGTGCGCAGACTTTATCTTTACAAATGGCACAATTGTCGTAAACTGAAGAGGAAAGAAACAAAAAGCCACAAGACCAAGTGTTGTTGTTCACAAAGAAAAAGAGAAAGATGCTGATAGCGAGGGGCAGCCTGCATGCTGCAAAGCCTAACACAATACACGTTGTTAGCGTTGGCTGACTGCTCGCATGTAATCTTCTGTGACTTGAGCTTTATAAAAAGATGATAATGTCAAGTATAGCTATCAACACCAACCGGACAAAGGTGAAAACAACAATAATTAGCACAATGTAACAGATGTAATTCTCAAGGGACGAGGACTGTCCAAAAGCTTCATTCCACTGCCACATGCAACCCAGTCCTTCTGGATATTCAACAAGTTTGAGCGTGACCGAAGAGATATGTGGAGTGGATAGTCATCGCGACGATCCAAGCGGGTGAGAATGTAGAAGCGGTACAGCTTTGAACTGTTGAGTGAGGAACGGAGGGGGTAGCATGCAGTGCCACTTTGGACCACCTGTTTTACATATGTCAAAACCTTTTGAAGAACGAAGGATAAGACAATAGGCACTATTGTGATTCACTAAGATGTAAAGAAGAGGCACTGTATTCTGTAGCTTAGCCCGGAGGGGAAATGCCACAGCTATTAAAACCGGGCTCCAAACAGACACAGCGAGGGAGACATCTGTTAAGCAGGCAACCAGCTTATTACATAAGCTAAGGGCTTGTCAAGTGCACCACCGATCAGCCAGGCTTCTATAAAAAGCTTTTGTATCTCCTGAGGAATCACAAAAATTGTAAACAGATCGGACATGGCCATATTGACGATTAAAGATATAATGGGCTTTCTCAGGGTTTTCGTCTCAGTAGACAATTCTTCGTATGAGGATGTTCCCAGCCAGTAAAAAAAAAGAAAAATTAGGTAGTAGGCAAAGGTTCTCTTTTTCCGATTTTTCCCGCTGTAGGATTACTGGGCAGCTCGATGGCTATGTTCGGTTCACATCCTCGCGACTTTGCATATACGGCCTATAAACTTTCTTAAACGGCTAAAATGTCGAGGATCGGATTAAAACTCAGGTTATATACCAACGATCTGGTTTAAGACGGAAGAGCAGAGGGCATTTACTTTGCGTTCTCAAAATGACTCGAGATTCCTTCACAAATAAAGCTATTGATGACAATTACATTCTATTACATTCCTTGAAATCCCATTTTCAAAATAATCCACCAGGACCTAAATGTAGAATTCGTCCAGTCTAATGTGTATTTTTCTGTTGATGTATCTTGATTTGTTTATGATCGTCGTGAGAAAACGTATTTTTCCCATTGTAATACATGGAGTTTATAATCATGCGTTGTCCAGTACTACAATCTTGGACAAAATAAATGGAACATCTGGACCACCCCTCCCCCCCATTTCAATGATGTCAAAATGGCGCGCTTCTGCTCCTTCGGGACTACATCATTGCTTTGGGGGAAAGGGGATAATTGTTCCTTTTTATTCTGTCCAAGATTGTAGTTTCATAATTATTTATAACCTTTTGACTTTTGTCTTTCTTAATCACTTAGATTTTTTTTTCTTAGTTTTTTTTAGGAGCTGCCTACGTTTTTACAATTTGTGGGCTTGCGCAGGATGACCCGCCTTGTAGGCGACGAAATGTCTTGGCGTGTCACCTGCCTTTAGCAAATTGTTTAAATGAATTTTAGCAATAAAATTTTGCATTTCTTGATTGTGTTGGAGTGTGTCGCCATAGTCTGAAAGATAATTTCAACTAGATTTTATATCAATGGCGCGGACCACACAACTAACCAGACATTTCATGGTTTAGGCACAAACTAACTGATGTCACCAGGAACAGTTTCTTCAGGACTCTTCTCTCGTCTTCACAGCAGGAGACTGGTCATATCGCAATTCTAATTGAAGAAAACAATGAACTGTTGCTCTCTTCTCCTTACGAGTCACAGGCTTATTTGATACTTCCCATGATTTATCAATTGCTCAGCGGCCAGCCAATAAGCTTTTTAGATTTTGATGACGTAGAGATCACGCGCCACGCCCACCGAGTCCTCAATAGCTATATTTGGGCTTCGTTGAAGTCCTCATGAAAAACAGTGAACAACAACTTGTAATAAATAATGCAACCGTAATGTGTAAACGTCCGCTTTGAAGGACTAAAAGTTGGTTAAATTGTACACCCACCTATGTTGTAGATCGAAAGAAGAATTATTTTGTTTTATTTTACCAATTATATTTACGTGGCTTGTGACTTGAGACCCAGTACTTGGTTGGGGGAGTTTCTGCCATCTGGTATGTAGACATGGGGTAATTTAACTGTAACCCAGCGTGATAAGAACCTACTTGATTTTTCTTGACTTAACAGGTTCAGTTTAAACCCCAAAACAGGTCATTTGAGTATAAAAATGGCAAATCAGTTTTGCCAACAGGTTCTTAGGCTCTTTTAGATGCGGGTTTTTAATGTATCAGCTTAGTAGATCGATAGTTTGCATTCTGAGATAATGGATCTCTTGAAGAAATTCTTTTCATTCTCCATCACCACCCTTGCCACAGCTTAAGCCATTTGATCAATGGTTCTAATAGCAGTTATCTGTAAGGCCATCGAGCACGTGTGTTAAACAACACGTCTTAAAGCTAGTGACAAACTTTAACCGCTTTCTTTGTTCGCTGTCTCAGTCTTGTAATAGGCGGTAAAAGAGCACTGACTGTTAGCGTCCAAATTAGTACAAATTAGACATACTAAACCAGGCATTATATGAGCCCCCCCCCGGATTTAAAACCCCGATACAAGCTCATCTGATGTAGATTGAAATAAATGTATTAAAAATGCAATAACTCTAAATGAAAAGGCATGTTACCTTTGATACGTTTCTCTTTATCTCGTCGTTCCGAAACATTTTGTCTTGTTTTCATTCCGCTTATATGCCCCCTGGATACAAGCCTCCCCAGTTTGTTAACCCACCCACAATCCCTTGTGAAGTTGTATGAGCCCAGATCTTTAACGTGAAATCCGAGTTCCCCAAAGCATGACCTGTATATCTAACCTCTAGTTGAGTACAAAGCTAAACCAGTTTACTTTAGAATGTAATCCTCTTAGTTCACTGTTGAAACAGAAGGATCTCACATGATCTAATGAGGTTCGGAAATGCAGGTTAAGTGTGGTAATTGCGTGTTTTACATGATGCTTACTTCATTAAGAACCTTTCCTTTAATTGTTTCTTACCGGAAAACTATTTGGTGGCGCCGGTGAAAATGAAAGAGCTATCGTTTACAGAGAAGACAAGAATCTAGGACAGACACATTGTCACAGTGTTCTTCTAAGTTTTCGACAAAACAAATTCGTGCAGTAATAATTAATAACGAAGGACAGTGGAGACCTGCAGGACAAAAGCGCAGTTTCTATTTTTAGAAGTGTGTTTTCCCGGGGAAATACGCTTTGGAACTGATATATAGTAGGGGCTCCCTCTGGGCCTCACCTTGTACTAGAACACAAAACAACAAGACAACGTTTGATTTGAAAGGCGCTGTATCCAGACGATCACGACAGAACACCTTATTTCGAGCCCTTTCTCCAAGAGTTTTGGTATTACTTAACTTAGTTTGCTAGGGCGATTTATACGGTACGAACTTGTCGCATGCGCCAAGCTTACGACCGGCCTACGACATGAATTGTTTTGTCTAAATCAACCCTACAACTCGTTTATGAAAAACGTCGTAGGATTTTTAAACATGTTTTAGAACGCTGCGACAATCGTAGCCGAAATCAATGGAAAATGACGTATTTTGTGACAAATTTCTATTGAACAGGAGACGAAGGTGAAGTTTTCTTGCGTTCATATGGTGGTCGAAGTTGTACACTGATTCACATGAAGTCGTTTCTCTAAAAGTACTGAACGAATTGAAGCTGAGAGAAAGAGCAGGACAGCTAAAATATTTGTTTATCTTTTCAGTCTTAGAACTTTCCCTCCGAAAATGCCCGTGCAATTTTTTGAGATTTAATTTTGTAAGTGAAAATGTCGTGCGCGTGTAACTGGTCCTTGTAAGTCATGTCGTCAGTCTGTCGTAAGCTTGTCGCACGCGACAAAGTCGTACCGTGTAAATTGGCCCTTAGGGGTCCGTAGGTGTGCCATATGCAAATGGACTTTGTGGTTATGTCTGTATTGAGTTGCCTTGCCCCAACGCCACGCCCTGTCCAGGCTCAGGTTATAAAGTAGTGGAGAACGTTTAAGACAGTAAACTGCGAAGAGCGCTTTTAAAACGAAACCGACTAATGTTGGTATTTTAGCCGGAGAAATTTCTTTATAGTTTACGACACCTCAGTTCTTAATAATGAAATAAAACCATCGGTGCTACTCACCCCTACGAACATGGTAAAAAAATTCTGTTTCGTGCTTGTCGGTTTTGGCCGTTACAGCAATCTCGTAGATGAAGTATAATTTCCCGTAGAACTATTAAAAACCTTGTCTTAGTCCACGTCATCATAATGGTTGTCAAACTACTGTGTCTGAACATGACCAGAAAGGCACGGAGAAACATTGACCATGCTACTGCACACGCAGGAAACCTACACGGAAAACATCTTATCGAAAGGTTGTTCCAGGATGTTGGAGGCCCTCTAGCCAGGGAGAAATTCTTTTTAAAATTGTACTATTTTCGAAGAGTTTCGTACGTGAAGGATCTTGGTGCGGGTCACCAGGGCGTCGGGCCAGGAACGCGGTAGGTATGTGTTATGATAAGAACATCGCCCAAAAACTGCGCAAAAACTATGACCACGAAAAGCAAATCCAAACCTCTAGCCACCAATGAATGCCAATATATTCTCTAAACGTTTTATCAGTCGTTTATTTAATATAAAATGTTAACAAGTGTTCAACACGTGTTTGTATAATCAAACAGACACTTTTCTTACGAATGCATAAGTGTAATGAAATTGTAATAACAATATTGTTGCTAACAATAAAGTCCTCAATAAAACAACCGTTATATTCAAAATCGTTGTATCTTAGAACGTCCTGTGATAAATATATACCCTCGCGAATATATCCGTTCTTTTATGACGTTAACGATTAACGATTGTATACAAGAGGCCTTCGTGACTTAAAAATCAAAAGTTGCGTTGAATAGCTCCTTTTTTGTCTTAATCTACGTTTGAAGCCGATAGGCGTATCATTAAAACTAGTTGCCTCGGTTGTCCCAGCACCGATTATCATTGTGTGCAATATGTTCGCATTCCGAGGATAGTCCCGAGTGTGTTGTACTTTATATAATAGGTGATAATTTCCCCGATAAGTGGCTTGTCATATGTGGATGAAAGATTTCAAATCAACTGTCCTGCAGTTGGTTTATCTTGGTGAGGTGAGGACACGCGCTACTCGTAGTTCTCCCAAATGTACTCTCCAAGGTCCAGATCCAACAAGCTGTCTAAAAAAAGGCGGAAAAATGATACATTAATGAAAACATAAAGCAAAAACAAACAAATACAGATTTGTGGATTTTCTCTTGAGGCTCCCGTGATAAGAGATTGCGCGCGCGATTCAAGCCGTCTTTCAAGCAAAATTTAGTCGAAATGTTTTACGTTTACGCGGTGCGTAGATGATTTTAGACAGCAGACAGCGCAAGGCAACCAAGGAAGGAAGTGATTAAATTGGATAATCTAGGATGTTTACATTAACAATGAAAGGGTAGAGTTATTATTTGTAAACATGTTTCAAAACGACTATTGTTATCTTTCAACACATCTTAAAAAATTCCCGTCCTCACAGTTCATGAAATATTTGTGGTGAAAATTACGAAACAGGAGCTTAAATTATCCTTCCGCTGAAAAAAATCTTAAACTAAAAGACGAGATTTGTAAGATTATCAGACCTCCCAGAAATCCGAGCTGATGACACTGATCCCCGTCCCACAATAATTGACTGAGTGAAGAAATCAAGATGTATACCTTCATTGTCAGAAAATGGCTCTAAACAGAAATTTGGAAGACCTGCAAGACTCAAATTGTCGTCGAGGCCTGGGAAAGTTGGAATAAGCTCATCGGCAGCGATTCTCTCCAACCCTTCCGGCGTCGTCTCCAGAATATCGGTAAGACAAGAGATGTACACTGCAGCCAATCGGATGGTCTCTGTTTTCGAGGGCTTCTTCTCTCCAGGAAAAAGTGGAATTAAATCACGGAGTCTCTCAATATGCGCGTTGAGAGTTTGCACCCGGCATCTCTCACGCGCGTTGGCCATTCTCCTTTGGCGGCTGACTCCGGTCAAGCGAGGTCCTCGCCTCCTGGGCTTCTTTCTCCCTTGGTTGTTGCCAGGCTTTGCTGCTATTGCGGACTCCATGGCTGGCTGCTGTGTAATGAGCTGCATTCACAAGTGATGTGTGTTTAAACTGAGGCGTGGGTACAGTATCGCTAAACGAGCTACTTATCGCAGCATTCCAGGGCTTGGCTTGTCAGCTGGGTTTCCATTTCGAGGAGACATCAAAACGGAACATATTTGACACTGTTATATAAAGTCCAGAAACATAAACACATGATATTACCCAAGATAACGCTCCTTTCGTGCTCTGCAATGTAACGTGCGTGCATCTCGCGCTAAAACCCTTCTCTTTCTCCGCATTCACTATTTTCACTCATTTTCCTGTAATAGTTTCTGTAGAGATTGTTTGAGTCATCTCGGCGGCCCTTTCTCCATGACACTTAAAAATGCGACTATGTACTATAGATGTTTTGAGGGTCGTGTCTTGTGTGGGATAAGACTCAACTCCTCCGCAGTATAATTAAAAAACACTTTACTGTGATTATCGGTAGCTTATGGCAATACCCTTGAACGTGCTGTTAAAGGACAGCGAAATCCGAAGCGTTTGATGCTTGGTTTGGAATCACTTACATCTTCAACTACATCTGTGTCAACGCTTTTATAAACTCGATCGGAAAAGCCTGAACATTTCTATCAGTAGCTGATATCAGACGCTGTCACGAAACTTCCTGCCTGATGTTACACACATGCGACCACGTTTGCAGCTGACCTTTTGACCTTCGAAGTTTGTTTTTTTTGTTCTTTCCGTGTTTATTTGTATTTAAAACTCTAGATTTCCTACAATCACGCAAAATTCCATCTCGGAAAATTTTCAGACTAAGAAAAATTCCTTTGTCATTTTAAAAATTTCCTGTAGGAGAATGCAAAGTGTCTGGTAAATTGTGAAAATTTTGAAAAGAAACTTAATGGATTCTCCTTTGCTTATGCGAGGCCCACACCTGCTGTGGGTATGATACAAATTATGTTTGAATGGAGTTTTGAGGGACTCGTTTGGAACAGTTTACAATTTGCGTTACGTACAATGCAGCGAGTTCCCTAATCAGTCAAAACGACTTCAATGGTAGTGTTTATACAACAAACTGCAAAGTTTTGATGCGCAAGCCATGTATCTAACGCGAACAAAACTAGAAGAATTTCTAACCAAGCGATGAAAACATTTGTTTGAACATTCCGCATAACACGTGTTCAAATTAAAGATTATGACTTTTGCCATAAAGTTTTAATTTACCAGAGTTTATCTCTCGGAAATGAACAATATCCTATATCATTAATCTGAAAGATCCTTCAGAGATGTGTGTTTAATTAAGACTGCACTCTGCGAGATTATTTGTTAGCCCAAAAACTCAGACTTGAGGAGCCAGTACTGCCGTAAACCAGATTCGTAGATATCGTGATTCGATGTGTGAAGGTTGCGGTGCCTACAAAAACAATGATAACATTACAGCTATTTTTACATTATTTCTCTAAGTTATGGAAGCCAGGACATGCAAGCAACCAAAACACGGTATTTCATAATTTTCTTGCTTTATATTTAGATAGTCCTGCCTTTTGTCGAGAGGAAAGACATAAATTGAAAATACTCCGGAAAACTTTGCCATATTTATTATTATTGTTTCTAACAAGACGTGACTGTTATTTTTTTTTTGTTGATACTTTTCTCCAAACTTAGTAACTAGCTAAGCTGGAATAAATTTCTAGAGTTGAGTTTGGACGAAATTTGACCAACATTTTTTACTCTTATCGCGAATTATATTTCTTGGCAGTTGATGTGTCGATAAGCTTTCTGTATTTGATTTAAGCCTTAGTAGATAAGAACGGTTTGCCAAGAAATCGCTGAGCGGCGGCTGAACAAAAAGGCTGTGGGCCAATTTAGGGTCACCATGGGTGCGGTCCAATCAGTTTTTTGAACTCTGCCATATTCCATGGGGAAATATTAGCGGCGTTAATACTTATAAATTGTTTTATTAATCGGCTTTATGTTTTATTTCTCAACCACGCTTTGAATCCAAAATGAAGAAATTCAATGTTGTTCGCAAATTTAGTATTTCAGTGAAACCTAGGTGTGAGTAAGCGGTATTCTACTTTATGTTCTTACTGTTTTCAGTTTTTATCCAATCTTATCAGTGAATGAGTTTATGTTAGAGAAAGGATTATGCAATTTATTTGGACTGGCAGGACTTGGATTATCCAGCTGGGCATAATGGCTGATGGAATGAAATTGTGTAAGGAACAAATAAAACAGAACCCTTAACCAAGTCTCCAACATGTCCCGTTCTGTAAATTCCATGTGGTAGTCGAAATGAATTTTGAATTATGTCCTGGCTGCAAAACTCGATTTTTGCTTTTCCTAGTATTTGCCTATTATATGTAAACTCTTTATCCGCCTCCTTACCCAAATCAATTACAGGTCGTTTGTAACAGTTTTGTTCTTCGGAAACCGCAAATGACATAAACTGTGGAAATGAACCTTGTACATCCCACCCATTGTCAGTGAGTGAGTGGAGTTTACACTATGAAGCAACCTTTAATTAATAAGCTATCTTACAAATGAGACAAATAGTTTGATTAGCAAAGATGGTAACCTTAGAGGGTTATACGTTTACAGCGGGAGAATATTCTGTTCCGTGCAGTCTTGTTATTTTGATCATAAATACCATGCTTATATCTTTTACAAAATCGACAGAAGGCATATAACCCAGTTTCAGTTTACTTTTAATTAAAACAGGCCAGCGCGAATTTAACCTCTTTACAGAATCAATTTGGTTTTACAACTGCTTGGCTGAAACGTTTTTATGTCTTCGCGCGAGAAAATGGCCTCTATCTGTTCTTGCTTCTTTTAACTTCGTCGTCTCCGACTATGATACTCATTGAAATACAATTTGGCAGTTAAGCAAGGCTAGAGGCTTCAGCGAACCCTTGATATCACTTATATGAAGAATCACTGACGTGTGAACAAATAAGTCTCATTAGCTCAATTTTCACCAAAAAGCGTTCATGCATCTTTCGAACTTTTTGTGAGTACCTTATCAGTGTAAAAGTACACATAGCCAGCGCTAAATGGACACTTAGACTAATGATTGAGAAGATCCAGTTGAACATGCGTGTTCTTTGGGCGAAAAGAATCAGGGAACGTTTCCTAGTATATTGCGCCATATATTTCACCAGCGGAGAAAAATACCAATTGTCACAAAAAGGCGCAGCAACTTCTAACGGAGTTGTGCTTAATACGCTAATCTGCGTGATAGTAGCGTCTACACGAGTACATAAATAAATATTTTTTTTGTAAAACGACAGCAAGAGCCGATTAAAATGTCTGCAATTCGGTAGAATTGTACATAAGAGGAAACGTTTTAGTTCATGCTGAAGATTTAACATGTAGAGTGGATGACAAACAAGGACGTCTTGTCGTCCTATGTGACTTCGTTGTTTATTTTTAACGCCTATTGTTGGGACTCGACACTGTTTTGCTTAATCTAAGGTAAGTGCCGAAATGCAATGGTGACAAACTGCTAACAACACCAATATTTAGCCCATCCACTGACACTTTGCCCCACGATCCACAGAAATCCAGCTGGGCAACCTAACATAGCTGCGCTCAACAGGTCCAAATCATGTTTAGCGACAGAGGGGTGAACGCAAAACCATTATTTTAATCATGTCAAGCTCTGTGGTTTTAGACGTTAAGAACATTTTACCTTAGTTATGATGATAATGATTTAATTTGAATGCGTTGAGTTATAGGAAATAACTGTGGACAGTAGATGTTTATAGTCGATACGTAAACTCCACAATCGCCGCGTTGTTTAGACTCATCTGCACAGGACTTTTTTTTTCAAATGTCAACAGTTAAACGTGTTTTCAAGTAGTGCATTTTACTAAGAAGCCCAATCGGCTTTTAAAGTGAAAACACGATCAGTTCGAGTCAACAAGAGAGAAACAAGTTTTGCTCCGCCGTGGATTGACCCCATACCTTGCACTTGACTAGTGTGGAATTTAGCTGAGTCTTATAATCCACCTCTACTGTTCTAGGATAAGTTTGTTAAATAAGATACGCTTATCTCATACAAGGCTTAATCAAATAATGGACCAACGTTAATTCTGCATATGGCTAAAACTAAACAACAACAAAATAGAAGACAAATGTGTTCGTGTCTAACCTTTACTTTGTTTGTGAGAAACATTGCCAATATTTTTGCTTATATTTGGAAGTTAGACTGCAAAATACAAGCGTAAAAAAAATACTGCTGATACATTGAACTTTCTCAAGGTATGCGATTCCGCCTGTTTGGTTGCATCGAGAAATTGTTTCTTCGGGTATTCCCTAAAAACTATGCGGCAGCATAAGTTAATACCGATCACGTAAAAGTTGATAAATTTAGACGACTTAGTTTACTTTACGCTGTTTACTTAGCTTTCACTTTCCCACGCGCGGCGAAGGTTGTTTTCACGATAACTTGTTTGAGTTAGATGGATATCTTTTATTAAAACAGTCAATAGTTATTTTTTAAAAAAAAACCCAAATTACTCATCATCCGATAACTTAGTTACTTGCGCGCGAGAAAGTAAAATTACTTCAGGTTGCAGAGAGGGTGAGTGGAAATCGGCAAGGTGTCTCCTAATACTGAGACCTGAGAGGTGGAAGAAAACGTCAACAGGCTGGGCGATAAAGAACTGACGACTTTCAAATGACGAGGTATTCGATAACGTTGATATTTTTTCACAGATCAATGGATGGTACATTCCAAGCACTCAAAAAACATTAGGCCATCCAGCTTTTCTACTACAGCACACTTGTTACTCGGGTTACATTTTGGACGATGTTTCAAAATACTGGTGATAACTCGCTGCCAGCGCTGCCACTTAGTTCGTCCTCTTTCCAAAAGAAAACTGCCAGTTCTGTGACAAATTAAACAAAGAGAGCAAACAACCTCAGTTTCTAATTATCTTCATATCAAAAACGCTTATCTCACTCTGGTTAAATTGTTGTAAGAGTCGAGCAAAGAGATATATTTTAATTATAAAAGGTGTAGTATTTCCTTCGCAAAGCAAATTCTTCTCGTAAATGAAGCTTGCAAACAATTTTAACTTGCCATAAAGGTCTTTTAATTATCGTTGCTAATTTGTCCTCTCATAATAGAGATGTTGAAATAAAATGATCGCATATTTACGTTCATGTTACAAGTAAATTCAAGATAATTATGCTACGTATACCTCCCGTTTCGACGTCGAACGGATCAAACTCTAAAGAAGTTACTGACATCTCCTCGTCCAAGCTTTCTTGTGCCGCCATTTCATGATGATCGGTGTTTTCCATGGCTAGGAGCTCTGTCATATGCGAAATATACAAAGCTGCGAGCCGGATAGTATCCGTCTTGGACGGCCTTCTCTCATTCGGAAACAGCGGAATGAGATCTCTCAATCGATCTATACTCTCGTTGATCACATGGACACGATTTCTCTCTCTTGTATTTGCAATTCTTCGCTGCTTACTAAGACCAGTCAGCCTCCGACCACGCCTCTTTGACTTTTTCTTTGCAGTCGTTGTTCTTGTAGTCTCATCCTCTGCAGCTTCGTTGTCCATGTTGTTGCCCGTGTAACGTAACTTGCTTTAAAATATCTGTTTTCTTTTAAAACGAAGACAGCGCTTTAGCAGCCAGATTGTTGATCACTATCGCCGGGAAAGCATTTTTAAGCTATTAACCACCGTGTCACTGACGTCATAGCTGGAGTCTTGCTGACTGCGGCTTGATGATATTATTATCTAATAATTGAAATTGGTCCTTCGTAAAGAGAAAATAATCCAGTTATTGAATCTGCCCATTTTCAGCTTCGATCGAAACTCGGTGTGTTATTTAGAGTCGTGCAGTCATGCAGGCTCGATAATAATCTACTCCCCCAATTCGTAATCTAAGCAAACATACCTCGAGGGGTCACAAACGTTCACAAGATTGCGTCCACGATATTGGATATGTTCCTTGTAACTGGGTGTCACAGAAGTAGCACTTTGTAACCGAAGCTATCAACAGCTAATCCAGAGAGTTACTTGAAAATAAATTGTGGCGTGTAACGGCACAGCCGTAATCTAATGGCTTCTACGTCAGAAGTTTTAAACGTTACTGTTTATATAAGCATTGAGCTGAATTTGTTCAACTTGAACTTGGAGTCCGACGCCAGTCCCTTTCAGAATATCATTAAATTTTAATTTCTTTAATTTGTAGTCGTAATTACCGTACGTTATATAACCCACGTGTGTTTTATCATTTTAATAATTCTAATAATTTTAATTAATTTAGGGCAAAGGGGAACTTGGGTGTGGCAGGGATTATGGACCAGAGACACGTGAAAAAATTACAATCACACCACCGAAGTCTGGATTTCGTTCATGGGATTGAACGAGGTATTCAGTTGAATTGCGTATTGTTCAAGCTTAGCTGGAATAAATCTCACGATATTAATAATTCTAAGTTAATAGTCCATAATGCCTCTTCACAAGAATAAAATGCTTTTCGAACTCTAAGAGGAAAGGCAAACTGCAAACAGTCAGCACGTACTAGCTTTTCCTTTAAACATGCGATGGACTAGACTGCTAAAACATACAAAAAGTTCTTTCACACGTTAAGGAGCTGGTGCAACGAGTACATAGGATTTAGATACGGCGAAATTCGATAGGAAACCGAGCGATTTCAATTGGTAGTGCACGAGATCCTTGTCCAAGTACCAGTATATTACAACCCTTTCTGCAGTTTCTAAAACCTTAAGATCTATATCTGTGCTTCAAATAACACCGAAAACACTTATCCATGGAAAGTCAAGGAAACAAAATTTAAAGTTCAGAGGAATTGTGCAATCGCAGGTAATATTTCATCATCAGTTTCAATTCAACAGTACTTTCAAATGTTTCATATGAACTTCAACATTTGTTTTCGACATTTGGTGTTATCAAAAATGATTTCTTTTGAGAAGATATTTAAAACAGTCGCACAGAAATTTGCAATATGATGTAAACAATCTTGGTACAAAGTTTTTGGTCCACTTGTTACTCGACCTTCTGGTGGATTCACTCTTTTTATCGTCACGTCTGGTCTAGAATTCCGTTATCTTCAAGTGGTTTATCTAAGTTTCTCGCTATCTCCAACAAAAACCCGCTTTCTGTAATTTTTATTTTTTTTGTTGTAACTCTCTGTCATGGTCACTAAACAATCTCCAGAATTCACGGCTGTTTTCTGGCGTGCTATCTGGAAGCAAACATAAAATTCCCCTCCCCTAATTTACACCCCTTATCTCGAGCCAATAGACCCGCGTTTACAAACTTCTGTTAATTGTTTTGGCAAGATACCGCCTTCTAAGGCCCAGACAGAAGTATAGTGTTATTCTAGTTCTACCATCAACAGGTGATCCGTAGGGAGGTTTAGGTTGACAGGTCCGAAAAATCTGAGAGGGATCAACAAGCCTCAAGTAGCTCAAAATAATCGCCTTAGCTTGAAATCAGTAAAATACTCAGGGGCCGTTACTTGGAACAACATTTCTGACACATTACGATCCTTGAACACAATGTCATCTTTTCACAAAGCTGTCCGCAATCTTAGGTTTTAGTTTACAAGTTTTTTGATAGGTTAGAATTACGATTATGGAAGCCCGAGACATAAAATGCAAGCCGTTCTTGGTCGCCAGAAAGGGGTCATGGTCCCAGGCGTTCCTAGCGTAAACCAGGGAAACTGGGGACGAGAACACGGCATCTTTCCGTCTCGTATGCTGTCTTATGGAGAACTTCGTAATCTACAGAAGCATGGGTTGTGAAGGAAGTCTTCGCAAAAATTGCGCCTTATACGTTCATCTCACATACGAAGACGTCGATCGTTTTCGGAACGGGTCGGTCCACGAATTATATGGCTTGAAAGCTCGTGCCAAGTAAGCAAAGTTATGCTTTACTCGCGAGATACAATGAAATTAGCCATGTACGAGCTCGACTGAACTAAGAAAACACTGACAAAAGCTACGACCGAATACCGACTTAAAAACGCTGAGACGTGTACCTCAGATGACACAATGACAAGATGACAAGAATCGTCGTAAACAGAACTTCGAAGATAAAGCGAACAACATCGACCGCTTTCACAAATGGCGGTCAAACATAAATTATTTTGAAAGTATTAAGATTTGCCTTACTAACTTCATTTTGAAGTTGGTAATTCAAAAGAATTTTCACTCTGAAATGAGGCTAGTAAGGCTAATTAATTTAAATGCATACAAAATAATTTTAAATTTGCGGCCCTTTATGAAAAGGGGCTATGATTGGATTAGGAGGACACTCAACGAAAGCAACTTGAATAGGAAATATCTAAGCGTAACTCTTGCGTTATTTTATTTGAGTTCTTTTTTATTGTGTTCAATAAGCTTACTCATAAAATACGATTTGATACTGAAGTACGATGCCCGAATAAACGTCCTTAGAGCATCTAGTTTTTCTTTGCGTTCCTCTCTTTTATTCTGAATTTTACTTGTCTCTTATTTATTTCTTGTGAAATGAGCCTACTCACCGACTCCAGCATAAATAAAGTTATGTATGTAGGTAGGTAAGGTCACCAACTCAGGCAACGAAAAACTATTTTAACACTGACACCAATTGTGGTTTATCATTTCTAGTAAAATCAGATTCCAAATACCGAGCCCTTTGAAAATCCCCCACAACTGATGTTTGAAACGTATTTTGAATGCTAGACGATTGACTTTTGGCTTTCCAGCGTTTTTGATAAGCAATATAATCGCTGAACATGGCCGTAAAATGAAAGAAAGTTTGAAGGAACGGCTGATTTTGTGTGTATTAATTTGTTCATATTTTGATTCTTAAGGTACAAAAAAAGCCCTTTTCTCGGGTGTGTCAAGCTATCCTGAGCAAAATGTTTCAAGGTCTCGGACGAATATTTTTTTCGTTCTTTTTTTGAGAGGTTAATTTTTAACCTTGATCATGAACTTCGAGCCCTTTCAAAATATCGCTTTAATTCCACTAATTCGAAGACGTAATTGTCGCACATAACATTTTATCATTCTAATAATTCTACTAATTTTGATTAATTTAGGGCAGAGGGGAACTTATGCGAGGTAGGGATTATGGACTAGAGATTATGGCACGTGAAAAACTTCACCGAAGTCTGGATTATGTTCATGCTTAACTCGACGGGATTGACGGCCGTCAGCTCAGTTGAAAGAGGTATTGTTTCAAATTACCTAGAATAAATCTCACAATATTAATTGAACGCGTTGAATAAATTGAGTTGAATAAGGTATTTTTCAAACTTAGCTAGAATGAATCTCGCAATATTTGAGCAATAGAACAGTTTTACCGAAGTTGGGAAGAATTCGGGTTGGAAGAATTCGAGACAGTTTCGACTGAGAATTCTTTCAAGGCAGACCCGGAGTGTTTTGACGAGGCTATATAAACATGGAAAAAGTAATTCTCAAAGCGCCCGTAGCAGCTCAGTTATTTTATAAACATTGTAGCGCGAGCTAGCTTTTCCTTTAAACAAGCAATGGACTTGACTGCAAAGACCCAAAGAAAGATCTCAAGGAGCTACAGTAGTCCTTGGAGCACAAAGAATTTAGAATATAAAACAAATTATCATTGTCGTCGCGTCTGGTCTAGGACTCCGTTATCTTCAAGTGGTTTAACTCTAGCTTCTACCTATCCCCAACAAAAACCCGCATTCTGAAATTTTATTATTATTATTATTTTTATTATTTTGCAGTACCTCTCTGTCATGATCATTCTACAATCTCTAGCACTCACGGCTATTTTCTGGCGAACTAAGAACCAAGCTTGAAATTCTCCGTCCTACCTTAAGCTGCACGAACCCGACTTCAATGGGGAAAAGGTGTAGGAATTATTTTGTTACGGTTTAAGGCCTAATGCCTAACATAACAAACGTGTATTTTATCATTTTAAAATTTCTTATAATCTATAAAATTAGGGCAAGGGGAGCTTAGGTCTGGCAGGGATTATGAACTAGAGACTGGGGAACGTGAAAAAATTACGATCAACCACCGAAGTCTGGATTTCGTTCAAGTTCAACTCGACGGGATATGCGATTGAATGTGATAGTCAGTTGAATGAAGTATTGTTCAAGCTTGCCTAGAATAAATTTCACAATATTAATAATTCCGAGTTAACGGTCCGTAATGCCTCTTCACAAGAGGAAAGGCAAACTGCAAACAGTCGGCACGTACTAGCTTTTCCTTTCAACATGCATTGGAGCGGACTGCCAAGACGCATAGAAAGTCTTTCAAACGTCAAGGAGCTGGTGCAAGGAGTACATAGGATATACTTTATAAAACAATTTATCGTTATCGTCGGGTCTGCTCTGGAACTCCGTTATCTTTAAGCGGTTTAACTAAGCTTCTCGTTATCTCCAACAAAACCCGCTTTCCGGCTGTAATTTTATTATTAGTAATATTATTTTGTAGTAACTCTCTGTCATGGCCATTATATAATATCCAGCATTCACGGCTATTTTCAAACTTCTTACGCGCTATCTCGAACCAAACTTGAATTCGTCCCTCCTCCCACAGGAAACACCCCTTATCTCGAACGAATAGGCTGGTGTAAATTATTTTGGCAAGATACCGACTTCTAAGGCGATGGCCTGTCTTCAAGGAGGAAGGGTACTGTTATTCTAGTTCTACCGTCAACAGTTGATCCGAAAAGAAGTCTAGCTGGTTCACCGGTCCGAAAGATCTGAGAGGGATCAACAAGCTTTAAGAAGCTAAACCCTGATAATCGCTTTCGCTTAAAATCAGTAAAATACTCGAGGCTGTTACTTGGAACAACATTTCTGGCACCTTAAGATCCTGAAACATAATGCTATCTTTTTATAAAGCTCTCCACAATTTCTCAAAATTTGAAGTTTATAAGTTACTTTTATAGTTTAGAATCATGTAGTTATACCTTTTAATTTAGTCTAATTTTTCTTTTTTCCTTTTTTTTTATTTTGACAGTTAGGATTAGGGGGAACATTAACAACTATTTTCGAACTCTGGTGTGCTATCTCGAACCAAACTCGAAATCCCCCTACCCTACTGTCCCCAGGCGATTAGGCCTACCCGGTTACAAAGGTGTGAATTACCTTGGCAAAACCCCAAGAAGGAAAGGCAGTATTATCCTGGCTCTACCAGATAGGGTTACTAAGTCAGGCAACGAAAAATTGTTTTAGCACTAAAACCATTTGTAAAATCATATTCCAAGTACCGAGCTCAAGACGTTAGACTTTTGGCTTTCTGGCGTTTTTGATAAGCATCAATAAGCAACATAATTACTGAACATGTCCGTCAAATGAAACAAATCTAAATGAAGGGGATGGCTTTGGTCACAATTCCTTGGATTTGTCTGTATCAGAATTTTGCTCATATTTTGATTTTTAAAGTCAAAGTAAAGCTGTCTCGGGTAAGTCAAGTTATCCCGAGCAAACCGTTTTCGTGGCCTTGCACGTATTATTTTGTTACGACTTTTGGTTTTACATTGCGAGATTTGTCGTCAGTAAATTCACTAACTGAGAACGCATGCGCAAGTCGGATTGGCATAGATATACTGTTTCGGATAGATGGCAAGCTGATCAACCATCACTGACAGCACAGAAGAGCGACAACAGCCAAAGATAACTGTTGAAGAGCAGGGCCACAATGTAAACTACCGAGCAAACAGGAATTGAGTGTGTACCTCCTTACTCACTGACTACCCATTGTGCCGCTGGCACGTAGGCCATATCCGATAACGTATACATTCATTTATTTATTCACATATCCTCTAAACTAAGCTGTTGACTAGACGGGGAGGCTCCAATGTTTTTTGATTTCAGAAATTTGTCCGTTTGATTTCTGAAACGATTTTTTAATTTCCAAAATTGTCGTTTGATTGCCTAAATGGTAAACTAACTGATCGAAACAGATCCAGAAACGAGGAAAACATTAAAATGTACCGTTTTCAAGAATTCTTTGAATTCGATATGTTTATCACTGCTTTTGCTTCTTATTTTTGAACAAACTACGATGGCCTAAAAACAAAAATATTTATCAAACGAACAAATTTTGGAAATCAAAAGATCATTTTAGATATCAAACGAACAAATTTTTTAAATCAAAAAATTATTTCAGATATAAAACGGACAAATTTTGGAGTCAGAGAATCGTTCCAGAAATCAAGCGGAAACGACAAGAATCAAAA
>OMLO01001379.1_pt1 | contig 18627 bp, 7 predicted proteins | sample 1674811 | NCBI WGS metagenome assembly OMLO01 (sample SAMN06265003, study PRJEB25207) | coral metagenome | isolation source: Coral host | place: Mexico:La Bocana,Puerto Morelos, Mexico | collected 2008-11-13 | reverse complement strand
ACATAACTGTACAATAATATTGCACCTGTAACATTCCTGAAATGCAGAAGGTCGATCATCCACTTCTGGCATGGAATCTAGCGCAACACTCTTGATGTCATCTAAAGTTACGGCTGTATGTTCATTAGCAATAGCTGCCTTGACACTTGGCCGAGGAGAGGAGCCCTTCAAGTTACCAGCTCTTTGAACTGATAGATAAGCTTGGCCACGGCGAGAAGTTGTTCCTGCAGCACCATAGTTTTTGGACATAACTGACGGTGTGCCTCTGTATAGAAAAAGAAAAAACAAAAAAAAAAAACAAATCAGAAACATCAATAATGTCATCAGCTTGAGAAATGTAGAGTAAAAGAAAAAAAAAGGCTGTTTCTGATTCTGACTCTGACCCAGTTTCATGTGAGAAATTATAACATTTTCCATTTAGTCCCAGTCAGGGAAAAATAATTACGCATTCAAGGCAGTGCGAGATGATGTAAGATGCTTTTGCCATTGTTACATTAATACTGGAAGACCCAATAAAGCAGGGTTTTGGTTTCAAGAAGCCAATCTTAAAGGTAGGCAGGGATGTGACCCATAAATACCTGTTACTATTGAGTGCACATGAGGGGCCCTTGATATTACAGCTAAGCACTGACGAACTTGGCAGTGCTGTTGATACAATAATTTCATGCAGAAAGTAACAAGTTTGATACTGGTGTGAAGATCAAGGCAAAACTGTAATTTATAGCACGCTATAATGTGCACTGTGGTGACAAATAGAATTTCTGACTGATTTTTACTTCCTCACCATAAGGTACAGTACCTATCACTTTTCTTGTTAACATCCTGAAAGTGGATTCCTAAACCTCCTTTGCTCTTCTTTGCTTTGTTTGCAGCGAGGTGAAAGTTTGTACCTTTGTCAACGCTGCCTGGAACAGTGCTATAATAAAATGCAACATTGATAAAATTCGCTACAGGATTATCAATAAATTATTAGCATTCCTTCAAAAACACTTGTACCTACTCTAGGAAATGAAAAATAATAAAAAAAAAACAAAGCAACACTGCGATCCTGTAAACTCTCTTTCAGATGCTCATAACCTTGCTCCTATCATAGATTCATATTTGCTACACAAAGTGACGTACTGTTTGTTTTCCAATGCATTAATTGCTCTACTTGCCATCTACTGATGGTATATGTAGCTCACGATCAGGTACTAAATTAGAGGTTTTTTGTTTTGAAACTAGAGCATCAGCAGTCTCACTTTTACTTTAAAATCTTTGGAGAATAATGCACAAAGTGAGGAAAGAGAAATAGGTCTCCAGAGCATGATACTCAATTTAAGTGGGGAGTGCAGGTGAAGCTGGAAACTGTGAGTAAAGCAGACACCACAAGGCTACCACAAGAGACTCTTTTTTCACTTGTCTACTGGTTTTTAGGTGTTTGTGCTAACTCTGATATCATGTTTGCTTACTCAATTTTAGTGTCCTTGACTTCTCTACCGACTTAAGAGCAAAAGTGACACCGGTCACAGTCTATTTGAAAGCATAACATGAATGTTTCATTTATTCAGACCTCGATTTCTTACACCATTGATGCAATTCTCACCCAAAATCCTGGTGAGAATTTTCATAGTATAGGAAGTATTATGCCAGTAACATATCATATATGAAAGACCGTGCTTGATCACATTTTTCTAATTCTGAGAAGAGAGTTGAAAAGATGATGCTTTGCAGAATCTCTTTCACAAACTTTGAGGTGTTTGGAAATGCCATCAACCACTGTTTTGAGTGTGTGAGATAATATCTTCTTCATAGAAACTAAAACTAAGAAGAAAACTGCGAAATAAAATCGGAAAAAATCTGATGCTAATTAAGATTAAATATCCAAATAAACCCCCCCGGGGGGGCGGGGTACTCCCTTATATGGGCCATATACATATGTGCGGCCCCAAAGGTTATGGTTTTTCAGTCGTTTTGGTCATAGATTGGGTATCGATTTTAGCCATTTTGCCGCCATTTTGGTCATATCAGACATAAATAGGGTATCGATTTTTGCACTCTAGTCTTCAACTTGGCTTTTTTTAGAAGAAGCTACTTCTTCATCACGCCCTCCTTCTCCCATCTGCGCTTTGCCTTCCTCTACCCCGTTTAACACCTGCTATGCAGGCTAGATAAAGCCGCACACCCCCACCCAATTTTTCTGGGAGGACCCCCCCCCCCCCGGGATAAAAACATGGTAGTGATGAATTATTAAGGAGTTTGAGAAATTCTGTTACTATACCTGACTGCTTCAAGTGTGTTTGTCTCATCTTTCCAAACCCATCTTCTACTGAGCTGAGAAGGTTTATACTATAACAGTTCAAAGTACAAGGCTTAATTTATCTCCCATCATATCAGGCATTATGAAAAACAGCTTTGATTTCTGTACATAATAATAAACTCATAGATAAAGTTCTCTCTACTGACTACAACATCTGCAAGCAGAAAGACATGCCAAGAGCCTTACCAGAGTATGGACATAAGGGATGAGGTAGTCTTGGGACTACAACACTAAGTTCAGGATGTAATTCAGTAAGGATGGCATTAAATGGTGCTGTCTGATCTCAAAATTCAAACACCCTTTGATGATGAGTCACAAGGTCTCAAATTTCTTCATTTTATTGTAGTCTCCAGGTCTAAACACTGACAATTCCCGGTAAGTCTCAGTCCAAGATTTACAAAGAAGGGTCTTAGCAGCCCAGTGAATTTCAGATTTTACTGTTTCTCACCCTGACTGGAGTAACATGTGTTGTGTTATTCAAAAAGACACTAATTCTCAAAGTGTCTTCAATGACATTCAGGAGCGCAGGCGTATTAAAACCAGTGGGTATCTGTCAGGGCGCCATCACAAAATAATGATGGCTAATCAACCTGTAGACTTAAATGACCACCCTATCCAGAGGGAGACATAAAACAACTGATATTTTATTCCTTAAATATTGAGAAATTTATAAGCTTAGTTCTGAAAAACACTACCCGTTTTTCCAACTAAGTGTCTGTTCCTTAATTTTAAGTAACTCCTGTAGCCTAAGCTTATATTGCATAACCTTGAATGACATAGCTACAACGGACCATAAGTTTTAAGAGCTAGACAAAAGCCTATGCTCACGATAAATATATAATATTAAAATTAGCTTAATTCGAATGGATTCAATTATAATTATATATTTTTCAACAACAAAAGTTCATAAATAACTGCTTACATTTCAGTGAAGTTATGAAGCAATTTCTTTGAAAAATGCTAACATATTCAATACTTACTAAGTCATCCGCCTGGGCCATCATCAGAAAGCAAAACGAACTGAAACTAGCTTCTAGAGATGAAACAGGAAGGCAGCCATCTTGTTTTCGTTGTCATGGCGAATGAGTCGCTGAGCCTGCTATCTTCGGATATTTCCGTGATCCTTCGTGGTTCTTGACGTACGCTCGTTTTTCACAAGACAACAAGGCCTTGCGGTGACATTACATCCGGGAGCTGCTTGCTTCGAACCACATGCGAGAACATGGCGAGTGTTTTGTTGGGCGGTAGGAAACTTACTGATTTACGAGTAGTAGATCTCCGTCAGGAGCTCGAAAACAGAGGTTTAGAGAAGAGTGGAGTTAAGGCAGTTTTAATAGAGCGTTTGCAAAAGGTAATTTGTCGATTTGCGTCGAAAAATGATTGCCACGTTCCTTTCAGTATGCAAATCGAGGACCACAGAGCCGTCCGGCTTTCTTGTAGTTTTATCGAACAGTTTTATGTATTTCCCCAGGCATTGGAGCAAGAAGAAGATGTCGATGAGGAAACAGCAGAGTTTATTCCCATCGATAGCATAGATCTTACCGGCGATGAAGAGGAAGATGCGGCAGACCAGGAGGACGAAGAACAGTTGCTCTCGAGCCCGTTAACATCGCCTAAGAGATCGGAAAGTGTGGCGCAGAAACAGGCGAAAAAGACATCTATCACACCGATTTTAAGTAAGTGAACGTCCTTATCGTATACAGGCCAGGTTTTTTTGCAAACGATTACTCTGGAACCGATAAATTTTGAATCGGTTTGTCTTTTGCAGAGAAGAAAACTCCAGAGAAGGCGGAACAACCATCGGAAGATGAGGTGAGTTGAAAAGCAAATATTGACGACTACATTTTACAAACGACCTGGAATTTCTAACTTGCCAGTAATACTATAAACTCCAGCGGAGAGAAAGTGTTATGGCAGCCACATCATCGTTTGGGTGAAGATGTTCAGTTGTCAAGTTAAGGTGACAATAGGACGAATAGAAAATTTAAGAATGGCCTAGCCATGTTTGTAGACATGCCATTTCATACATTAATGGATTAAACACTGACAAAGTCACCTCACTCCAAACAAACTTTGGAAGCAAAAGTTATAACTTGATTGCACTTGTTGATGTAAATCCTGTAGGGGTGGGAGTTCTGTCAAGAGGTGGGGATTTGATGCCCGAGATGTACCCCTGAGATGATTCCCCGGTCAGGCTTTTGACCATGTGAAGTGGCTCTGGACATTTGAAATTGGACTTCACTGAAAGATGAAAGGTTCAATAAGTGAATCACAGTTACCAAATGTGGAAAATACCAAATTATACCACAACACCCCTGTAAAATTCCATCAGTCTATAGCAGCACTGTTTACAAACATATTAAACAGTGTATGAGACTAAATAATGATATGGACCTTTTCTGTAGCATGAGGAAAAAGTTGATGTCCAGAAAGAGGATGATGTAACAGGAGTGGAAGAAGTCAAAGAAGAGTCAGTTGATACTGAGGAATCAGACAGCAATAAGCTTGGAGACACCATTGATACCTCACTGACAGTGAAATCTGAAGTCACTGGTGATGATGATGATGAAGATGAAAAACAGGATATGGAGAAGGATGTTGAGGAGAGTGACACAGACTTGTTACAGAATGATGGTGATATTAAGTTAGAAGACTTGGAAGAGCCGAATGGGGTAGAAGATAATAAAGAGGTTGGTTTGATATTCCCTTTGCATAAATGTGGCTTAATTTGAATAGCAATACTTAAACAGCCTAAGCCTCACATTCATGTAGGAAAAACCTTTGTCTGGAAACATGAGTACAAGGCTAAGGATGTATGAAGTGTTGTTATTCAAATTTAGGCATCAATGCAGATAGTATAAGAGGTTGGTTTAATAGACCCTTTGTATAAATGGTGCTTAAATTTGAATAACAATACTTATACATCTAAGTCTCGCATTCATGTAAAATTTTTTTCTGGAAACACAAGTACAATGTTAAGGATGTACAAAGTATTCTTATTCATACTTAGGCGCCATTAATGCAACGGGTCAATGATCAAACAGACCATATCTATATTCTTGTATTGGATTGGCACTAGTGGATGGAAAATATCAACGACAACGATGGTAACAATTGAACATGATGATTTCAGATGATTCCTAAAAAGCTATCGAATGGATTTAATTCATATCCTTCAACTGTAATTAATTTGTTTTAACTGAATGACCGAAAAATTTTTTATAGACCTAAGAACACATCTGGACTTGGACATAATCTCCCATAGACATATTTTTAGTTTGTTTTTCCTTTGAAAATACATGTAAGGCAATATTAATTTTGTTTTTTGGTGATCACTTTCTTAATTCTTATGTCCTCTTGTTATGACTGTGTATTGATGTTGCAAGGAGAAACTTGTTTTTGGTCACTCTTGGTGTAAAGGTCAACACTGACCAGTGATTGTTGCTTGTTGCAGGTTGATGACAAACTTGTGGTTGAAGAAGAAACAACTGAAGGTACATGTGTGTGTATTTGCTTTTCATTGTTGTAAATTGTCTTGTATACTTTGGCCGTTTATCTTATAGATGGAAAACAGTTGGCACTAACAAACTAGATTGTCTATTTATTGACATGAAGAGTCTTTCCATTTCCTGTCTTTGCACATTTTTAAAGATATAACGTGGTTGAGAGAGTGCTAAAAGTTTGGCTACTCTTTTGTTTCAAGACAACAGTAGAAAATAATTGATGACTACCAAACTGAGGTAATGAAATATTAATTTAGCAACAAACAGACACATAAAGCTAATGAAAATACAATATTTTTTATCAGTTGAACATTCAGCAATAAGTACAAAGCCACTGCAACTGAAGGGAATAAGTGATCATGTTCTTATTTACTCACCTTGTCTAAACGCAGTACAGTACTTTCCTGGTTGTTAGTGTTTACCCCTGCTTTGCGTGAATGTATTGTATGAGCATTATAGATCATTCCTGTTTGGGTGACGATTTCGGAAGCATGGCAAAGTTGAAATGCTAATTTGGTCTCTTTACATCAGACACTAAAGAAGAAGATACTCAAGAGTTAGCTGAGGCTGAAGAACCAATGGAGACATCGGCGGCTGAAATAAGTGTAGAAGATTCAAGTGAGCAGACTAAAGATGACAATGTCACAGCTATGGATACGTCAGAGTCCGAGGCTTCTAAGGACAACAGCTTATCAGTTTCATTGTTTGTACACACCGATGATGTTCAAGATGACCTAGATGACGATCTGAAGGAAGCAGCTGCAGCTGAGGCAGCAGCTGCTGCAGAGGCTGCTGCAAAGAATCAAGGAAAAGCAGAAGAGAAATCAGACAAAGGTGCCAAAAGATGTTTACTGTCAATTTGTGTAGAATTTGTAACTACTTCAGTTGCCACTCTATAAAGTTTTATTTGGCTGATAAAGTTGCTTTGTGATGGATTTTTATCTTCAGTACAGAACATTGACAATGGGTGTCAGTTGTGGCATATTTTTTTGTCTAAACACAATTTTCACATGTAGTGAGACAAATCCTACTGGTTCTTGATATATAAGGAAGGCACTGAAAAAGCATTTGAATCTGCATACATCAAGTGGCCATGTCTTTTAATTCAGCACCACATTGCGAATAAAAAGGAACTGAACTCCTGCCACTGAAGTGTCAGATTTTCCAAAGAGATTCCCGTCATTATAAAAATATGCTGTATTGTCTTAACTCTTTTCCCCTAAACGATGACAAAAAAAACTGCTTACACCTGATCAAACAGGTGGTTGATGAGAATATTGTAAATCATAATCAAGCATGTATTGTCTTGTTGTAATGCTACATGTATATTCTCACCTCAAACATTGATAGAAATGTGTGGTGATCAATAGAGAGAATTGATGGTTCAATCTTAGCATTGAAAGGGTAAACATCTTAGTATTTAATCCATATGTGCAACCTTTATTATCATAATTTTGTTCTTATGGCATTGGCGTTTGCAACATAATTTTTAGCTCTGGCTTGGATTTTGTACAGGTAAAACACCAGCAAAGGATAGCGAGTCAAGTGCATCAAAAGCCGATTCCAAACCCACGGAGAAAGCAAAAGGAGAAGACAAGTCTAAAGATGGAGGAACTGCAAAATCACACACTTCTGGTTCATCTCAGAGGTAAGGTGATTTTCAGTCTCGTGCAGAATTTTTGTGACTTTCATTCCAAGAACAAGAGTATGTGCACTGACAAACAGTAAATGTTTTATTGCATTGCTCATAACAAAGTGCCAGTCTTGGTTACCTTGTCAGTGTGTTTATGGCCTGTCTTACAAGACTTGGAGATGTCTTAGTTATGACAGCTCTATCTAAGATGAAACTATAATATTAGAAGTTGGTCTAAATTTTGTTTAATTCCATCTTGTTGTTTTTCAGTGACAAGGAGACAAAGGGTAAAACAAGTGATACGAAAGGTAAAGACTCCAAAGCTACAGACAGTAAGACAACCAAAACACCAAGTAAAAGTACATCATCAGCAAAGGACAAGAAAGAAACTGGCAAGAGCCTGTGGGTCAGCAATCTGTCTTCTGTGACAAGAGCTGCTGATCTGAAAACGCGATTCAGTCAGTATGGAAAGGTAATGGAGTCTTGTTAACTACAACTGCCTAGGCAAAGAAGAGTATCCATATTTCCAGACCAAAATGAAGCCCAACCCACATTAAAATGTACCTTGCTCGTAATGACTGGGAGTACTTTGTAATTGTAATCCTCTATATGGGATAATTAGCCCTAATGTATTTCTAGGTAATGTAGAATATTTAGTCCAAAAATAGCTGACATTTAAAGGATGTTAAGGTGTGAAACTTTGTACCTCTGATAGTTTCATTAGAAATAGGACAATGAGCTTTCATACCATGTTGACTAAAAGGGGCACTTTTTTGTTTCATAGTTTACCTGGTTCATGCAATCCCATGTTGGATTGTGTGACAAAACTATCTATGCACCATGTATGTGTTCTGATCTAATGTCCTACTGTTAAGATTGGTCATTTTAATTGCTTATTTGACACTGCTGCAATCCCTGTACAACTTTGGTATGGTGCTGTTATCATGTAAAATGATACAGATGCACAGGGGACCAAGGTGAACTGTTCTGGTACGAAAAAGTCATGTTGGGGTCATACGCTGCCTTACCCTGGCTAGGGTGCAAATATGTGCAGGCTTCCTGGCTTTCACGGGGTGTAGAGGACACAGTTGATCTAAAACAATAGAGAATAGAAGAATGAGGAAAACATTGTAAACGATAGGTTTTTGGGGACAGTGTTCTATTTTTAAATGCCCTGTGTCTTCTACAACATGAAGGAGCTACCTGCTGATATGAAGTGTTATTAATTAATCGCTGAGTCACTGTGCCTTCCTGTGAGTGCTCTTAAGGCTAAAATGTTCAGTTGATGTTTGTTGGTTCTCAGGTTGTTGGTGCAAAGATTGTTACAAATTCAAAGGCACCTGGTGCCCAGTGCTTTGGGCTCGTTACCATGTCAACCAGTGAAGAGGCTGCCAAGTGTATATCACACCTTCACCGCACAGAATTGCACGGAAGGACCATAACAGTGGATAGGGTAACTGAAATACCTCTCTTCATATTAATAGCTAGCTAGGATTCAATGGTGATATTCTTCCAGAACAGCCCACATGCTTGGTTAATGAGATATATTTACAGTCAACTGGGATATGCCTTACTGACTATTTGCTCATAGAAAAGTTGGACTTGAAGTCTACTTGTTAAACACACTATACACCACAGATCGGAAACTAATGTTACATGTATTTGTTTTATTTTCTTAAGGCCAAAGGTGATCGTCTACCAACAACTCAGTCTGGCTCTGGGAAGAAGCAAACAGACAAGAAACAGGTTGACAAGAAGCAAGCTGACAAAAAACCCTCTGAGAAAAAACCAGCTGAGAAAAAAACCACTGAGAAGAAAGCTGCTGACAAAAAACCAGCTGACAAAAAACAAGCAGATAAAAAACCAGGTACAGTGTAGCAGATGGTATTTCAGCATGAGCAAATGTAATAGCAAAAGAAAACCTAAGCTGTTTATATTGCCTTTTCACATAGCATCTGCAGAGTTAAATCTTGTGATCAGTAATTTCGTTGTAGCTGTTTAATTTGTTGACGAAATCCTGAAGTAAGTGGGCAAGATTTAATATTAAATAGGAAAGAATCAAAAAAGTCAGTAATGTAATGTTACAATTACCGGTACTCAAAAAAATCAAGTTCATCTTGTGATATAGCACAAGCTCTTCAATGTTTCTTTTGTTTCTTATACAGCTGATACATCAGATAAAACCAAAGCTAAAACTGACGATAAGAAGGCAGCAGACAAGGGGAAGAAACCTGCTGACAAATCAACTGGTAAATCAACAACAACTAAAACACCGGCTAAGTCATCTTCTAAACCGACTCCAAAACAACAGAAAACAGGTCAGTTATACTAGCTTTCATGTTAACATTCATTGTTTTTTGTTTCAAGTACCTTTTTCTTTAAGTATGATGTTGCTGTAATATTATTAGGTAACACACATGAAAGCTTAATATTGGAAGTTTGCTGTTTTGGTTACTGTTGTTTGAAGTGGTGGTGATCTACTGTGGAGTTGCCATGTTGGTCTGTTCAGGTGCCATTCTGTGAAACGGTCTCACATACCTTGCATCTGGTCGTAACTTGTTTTACAGAAGTCTTTCCCCCCTGCTGCTGCTAATTTTGATGTCACTTGTGGAATCCATGCCATTTATTAGCAAAACATTTTCTCTAGTACTCTTCAATGTGATGTGAGAATGTGTACATGATCTGATGTGAATTCGTGACTTGCTCTTCCATACTGATGCTGTGTTGGACATCCATCACCTGACTCCATGCTGCTATTCTTTTCACTTGCCTCTTACCAGTACTTCATGTGTCAAATTTCTCTTGGCACAAATACAAGCATCATACTCATTACCATAATAAGGGACCTGATCACAATGAGGATGTTCCTGATGAAATCCCAGGTTCCCATGAGAGGAACTGCATAGCTGCCTCTAAAACATTGAGGAGAATCTATATTCTGACCTTGACATTTAATTTCTCCCAGGCTAAGGCGACTTTGCCTCCTGAGTTGTGCAGTGTTGATGTTTGAATTGTGTTTGTCAGGGGTTAATCGGATACGGGATGCCATGCACACATTGGTTGTGAAGGTGATTTTGTGCGGGTGCCTGCTTGTGCTTTAAGAGATAAAACCTTATGAGATGTAAAACGACAGTCAAGTGGGGTTGTTGCAATTTCAAAAGCCTTTTTCACTGTTGCATGCTCACTATATCCTTGTCTTCTAAATGGTTGAGATCTCAAACAGGGCACCCCTGATTTATATCTCTATAGTGGTGCCTGTCAGGGCCTGTTATCCAATGAAGCATGTTTCTCCCTGATTGTGTTTGACCCTGACTGTAAATTGTTCTCTTTTGTTTTATGATTAATGCTAATCTCGCAGGAAGTACTTCTTCAAGCGGCAAAAAGGACGAAGTTTCTAAACCAGTCGGGTCGAATAAATCATCTGACAAGGACAAAGAGAAAGATAAAGACAAAGACAAAGATAAAGACAAGGAAAAAGAGAAAGAGAAGGAAAAGGAAAAGGAGAAAGAGAAAGAAAAAGAAAAAGACCAGGACAAAGAAAAGGACAAAGCGGACAAAAGCAAAGAGAAAGACAAAAGTAAAGACAAGGAGGATAAAAAACCCAGCAAGAGTCCAATCAAGTCTCTTGATGAGATCCGCCGTGACCGCCAGGAACGGCAGCGTCAGGAGAGAGCCAAAGAGATCCGAGAACAGCGTGAACGCGAGCGACAGGACAGACTGAAACGAGAGCGCGAAAGACTTGAACGCGAGAAAATCGTCGAACGGCAACGTGAACGTGAACGCGAGAGGGAACGAGAAAGGAGGAGACTTCAGATCTTGCGTGAGCGAGAGATTCGCGAGAGACAAGAACGAGAACGCTTGCGTCTTCAGCGCGAAGTGGAACGACAGAGAGAATTGGAACGCCAGCGTGAACGTGAACGTCGTGAGCGTGAAGAACGAGAACGTTTGGAAAGAGAAAGGCGTGAGCGACTCGAACGTGAAAGACTTGAGCGTGAACGAATTGAACGTGATCGCTTGCAACGTATTGAACGTGAACGCTTGGAACGTTTGGAACGTGAACGCATTGAGCGTGAGCGTTTGGACCGTCAGCGTTTAGAACGTGAACGATTAGAGCGTGATCGTCGGAACTTGAAACGCCCTGCTGCTTCCTTTGAACGCGGTGATACTCAGAAGCAAGTTGGATACTGGCAAGAGCCCAAACGTGCCGCTGTGGGCGAGGGCAGACCACGTGACTTCTTCGGTGGCGGTATCAATGAGCGTGACGCCAGACGTGACCGTGCTGACGTCTCATCTGAACGGCGTGACTCGAGAGCAGGCCATCGTGAAGAAGGACGGCAAGCGACTAGTGGTGGCCGCGAGCGTGACCTACGTAGGACTGAGGAGTGGAGTCGAGCCGATGAACGGCGCCTGAAAAAAGACGAACGAGAGCGGCGCAGTGATGACGGTCACCGTGGGCGTGACAAGCCCCACGACCATTCCAGAGGTGCACGTGATCGCGAATTGCGTGACAGCCGCAGCAATCACGAGAGCAAAGCCTGGGCAGCAGCCGGAGGAGATTTGTCTGGAGGCAATGTCAGTGTCCTCGGAGCTGGAATGGATCCACAGAAGAGCTTGTCCATCCTGTTGGAGCGTGCTGGAGTGAGAGGCATCCTAGGTTCGGGTCCTGGATCCCAGGGGCATAACGTACGAGGTGATTTGAACAAGTCCATGGAGGAGCCCGGCTGGCGGCCTCCAGATCCACGTGATAGCAGGCCACCCATCCCACAAGCTGAACGTGGTGCAGGTTTTACCCACAACACGTCGACCCTGACTGACATCCGCTCAACCCACGTTGATGCACGGTTCGGTTCGATGTCCATGGACGCTGGCCATCGCGCCGTAGGCCTCGCAGCTGGAGTGGAATCTGGCAAGCCGCCCACTCGTGACTGGCGTGACACGCACAGTGGTAACTTAACGTCACGTGATCGTGACGCATTAGCTGCTAGAGAGAGAGAACGCCCCAGAGACCGGGGTGCGGAGACCAAACAAAGCGTCACACGCCCGGGAGCCATGTACGATGCACGTGACACGCGTGCACCAATCGGCCGTGATTCCATCCCTCCCAGAGGCGCGTGGGGAAATGGAATTGACTCCCGCCAAGCGGCCAACCCAGCGCTTGGTCTTTCAAACGCCGGACGTGCGGCTGTTGATGACAGATCGCGGGCAGCTGTTCCCGCCCGTGACACCGCACCAGCACCGTGGAATCAACCTGGTGGCTCTCTGGCCACGCCCGTCGGCCGAGCAGCATACAACGGCAGTGCAGTTCCTGGTGCAGAAAGACGGCATCCTGTTGCAGCTGATGTTCGATACGAGCCTTACAAAGCAGCTCCCCGTGTGATGATGCGTCGTTACTGAGACAATATTGAGACACTGATTTGCGTTGGTGGACAATTCATCTTCTGGATTTCCCATTTTTGAGACAGAACTATTTCATAAGATTTGTTATGCAAGTTTTAGGAACTTGATCGCCAAAATTTATATTGACATTTTAGGGATTTAGTATTTTTTTGTCGTTTATTTGTTCATTTTCGTTTTTTAGAATTCTTAACAGCGAGACATGCATCTTGTTGATTAGTGAGAATTACTCGACATTTAATCTTGATCCAATCGTCGCATATTTACCGATTAATCGTTTAGTGGGCAAGATACGAAGCAAGGGAAAACCATTTGAAAGTTGAGCTGATTTTTTTTGGGTGTGTAATAAAAGTTAAATGTTAAGTTGTCGAAAAGTCGACGTCTTGAAGGCTGCATCGTCACATCCCTTAATCATAGCAGTGGCGTTTTTCATTGATGTGCGGGGCTGCACGTATTCAAGCTGCGGTGCTGAAGATCTTTTCCATTGAAGCGATGGTATGGATTTTAAAGCATGTGTCATAGTTTTGTGCATTCAAGCATTCTGAAACACGCCTAAGATCGAAAAAGGAATTAGGATCTTGAAGTTAGCTGGTGTAGCAGTGCTGTTGTCCGGAGCAAGCTTCAAATTGCGCCCTTCGATAAACGTCTGTCATCTTCTGTGCGACAATTATTTGTAATAGAGGCAGGGTAAAGAAGGCTGTCGAACGTAAGTTAAAGGAGAAGAAATCATTAGTTCTGGCAGATTTTGCATCGTTAGCACCGTCTCTTTTCTGCATTGGTTTGCCGTATTCTGATTACAGTTAGCACCGGGGGACAGCAAGGAAATGCAGCTTCTTATTAAAACGATTTGGACTTGCAATCAAATTTAGCTCTTTGGTTTCCAATGTATAATTAACGACGCCCAGTCAGTTTGCGCAAATTCTATTTAGAAAGCTAAGTCAACTCAAGCAAACGTTTGTCTGCTAAAAATTAATGTTATTTGCCAGGTTTTAATGTATTAGCTCCAGCGATTATAGACGCTAGTTGTGATCGTACTGGTTAACTAGACACAAGCAAGTGGACTTGCACGTCCTTGACAAGTGATAATCACTTGTTCATCACGTTGCTTTAAGTTACCTTGTACTTGTTCTTAACACACCCTTGTCACGTGCTGTCCTGTTGCTTGTGATTGGTTCACCATTGCCAGATATGCGCTCATTGTGTTGGTTTTGACAAGTTGGTACAGGTAACTTGTTTTGTTAACCATTGTGTCCCAGTACAGGCGACTCCACTGTTGGAAACGAAAAGGTGAGCTTTAACTGTTTAAGAGGCAAAGTGCACCGTAGTCTCTCTGCCTTTTCTTTTGGTCTTTACGCCCCGTGGGAAACGGTGTGTGGCAACCCTCAGAAGGTTATGCGACTGCTGTTTAAGTATACTTATCCCTTAAACCCCCAAGGGGCCTTTCCCGTGTAAAATCGTCTGCCGGTTGGACCGAGTAAAATCTGCACGTCACTCTTGGGGGAGTAAAAATTTAAAGGAGATAGTTTTTTAAAACATTGTAAATGAATATATGAAAGATCAACCATAAATTCATGGGTTAAAACATTGTTCTCAGAAATATTTCCCGTCACATCTGTTTACTTGCTTCGATCGTATTTTCATGATAAACAAAGTACGCTTTGCCCAGCCCTGTTAGATTTCTCCCGATGTTGTTGGTTGGTTCCTTTTACTTGTCGAATTTCTGGATCTTCGGGACTGGACCTTGACAGCAGTTAAATGCTTGCAAGCGGCTGTTTTGGCGAGAAAAGCACGTGCCATGCATTTGACTGCTGTGAAGAGTAAACCAAAGAGCGCCACCAGAAGACGATCGACATTTTAATTAATTTTTTTTTACCTCTACCCTTGTCGGTCGTTATTTGGGCTGCACGCTGGTACCTATTTACTTTACGTTGCGTTGCGACCCAACGCTTTGCAATGTAGAAGTTTTTGTGGATGTTTGGCGTAGCAAAACCGTACCCCTAGAGACTCGGAGGCTAAGATGACGTTTACGGTAAACGGCAATAATTAATATTTCGCCGTCTGTAATGAGGCGTTACTAGATTAAAATGAAAATAGTCATATGTACTCTGAATAGGTTTGTTTTTTCCTATTTGTGCGTTGGATTGAGTTTAAGGATTATTAAAAATGTAAAATACATAATAAAGGAAATTTTTTGCAGTTTACCATAAACGTCACTGAAACCTTCGATTCTCCTTCCCTGTTGGGCGCCTAGGGCGAAACAAATACTTGTGACGTTCCTAGTGTTCCAGTTGTCGAACCATCTAAGTGATTAGCAAACCCTTCCGCTTATATACTGACAGGAAATGGACTTGAACTAGGCAATTGAGAGGCAGTCTTACTCTTTGATTTGGATTGACAAATAACGCAAAGTACAGATGGCGGTTTTAAGAAGTGTCGTGACAAAGAAGCACTTTACCCCTTGCCTAGTTCCTAGTCCCAAATCATTCGCCGCGGACAATCATTTTCGGGTCACGTAGTCCGGGCCGTACGTATACGTCACCGAAATCTATTCACCATGAAGGCCTGGGCGAAAGTTCTTGGTGTAGAAGACACAATTTGTGTAACATAATAGGGAACAAAAGAACGTGGAAAACAATAGGTTTGTGAGGCGGTGTTCTGTTGTGACATATCCTGTGTCGTGTACACCAAGGAGGAGCCCCCAGTGGCTGACCTCCGAGCCAAGTTAGAATTTTGGTATCTTGAAATTGGCCCATGGTGTTTCGTCCACGTAAAGTTGTATTGTTATAGGCAAAATGTAAAACTATCGCCCAAATCATTTCAACTAGGGTGCTTTACCTTCGGAGTATAGGGAAAATTGGTGATGTTGTTTTTTCTTGCAGGTATGTATGGATGTAACATTAGTACAGGAGTGCTTGCATTCTCGGAGGAAGTCTTCTTCAAACTTTTATTTAACTGCTTTTAGTTACGTTAATAAAACACTGATTTATTCTTTATCTGTGCAAACGTGGTCTTTTACAATCCCCTTCACGGAGCCCCCACGTTTTTGGTCGGCGGTGACAAAGCGCACGATATTCTAGAAGAAGAAAAGCTCTTTTTTTTTTGTTTCAATGTGCGCGTGCGTTCAAGCCCGGTAACTGTACGCTAGAGTGAGATAACACCGACTTACACTGGCTAACCATTGGGTAATTTTTGAAATCTTTTTGTGGCTTATAAGTGAGTTACATGAACGTAGCGATGTGCGCCAAAAAAATGATTGACCTCGGGAAAGAGATCGTATAAAGTGCTAGTCCACAAACAGTAACTTTCTTGTTCTCGTACCCAGATTACACGGTGTCAACAGAGAACGCGATTCTCGGTGAAGGGCGAGTCGCATTTTTCTCTTCGCGGGTGGGGCCTGTACTCGAGGAAAGGTGGCTTTGAATACAATATTTTGAATGGTTCGTTTCGTAGACTAAGGTTAAGCTTACTTTATTCAAGTGGCCCATCAGGCCGGAGCGTATCCTGGTTTCCGTACCATGAAGCGACTAGGGGTATTTCTACTTCCCCCCTGGATGCCTGTCCATTACCCGGGGGTACACATGAATTTAAATGCAATTTTATGAATGGTTAGAGAGAGATTAAAAGGAAAACAAAAGTTTTGGAATACCACTAAACAGTTGAACGTCCCCGAAAGGGCCCCTCGGGTTGGTGAGCACTATGTAGTGTACGTCCATCAAATATAACTTCAAATCAATATTCTTATTTTAAAACACGTCTAATCTACAAAATATCTTATTTCCTAAAATTTTACTAATCCTTTGCGGAAATCTCCATATTACCAAATGTACTAAAAAATCGCCAAAAGTTTACAAAATGGCTCGAAAGGTAGATATGTGGCATGAGCTAAGAGATCTGTGATTGCGTTAAATACCCAGCCACAGAATAGCACCGACCTGTTGCCAGTGTCTTTCCATAGCGCGCGGCTTGACGCGGGTCAATCGTTTTCGGATCATGTCGGTCCGTTCTTCTCGGAAACGTCATGTGACCGTGAAGGCATGAGAGAAAGCCATACAGGAACTGGGCAAGTCGAAGGCAAGTCGTGATACGAGACGCAGATGTTTCCTACAGATTGTGAGACAAAAAATAAAATGAGTGTACCCTCCCACAGGGATCTCAGTACAAACATCGCACGATTGTGAAGAAAAAAAGTTTTAATTTTACGATTTCCTCCATATAATACAGGTGTGATTGTACTCATATGCCGAAAAAGAAAACATTGAGAATCTCAAATGATTAAATCATAGATTGACATCCGGCCATGAGAATTCGAACGCTACCGTTCACTATCATTGCACTTCTGTGGATATTCGTGCATAGCAATATAGCTTAAAAAATAAGGACAAATGCAATGATGAAAAGAGAAACAGAGGAGAATAAAACGTTGCACTCACTGTTACTGGATGTTTTGTTTGTTTTTCTGGATGGGTATGTTTTACCGGATTGCATGGATCTTACGACTAATGAATGACTTGTGAACCAAGTACCCGCCTCCCCCCAGCCCAGGGTAGGTGGAAAACAACAACAACTTTATTACCAAAAGACTTACATATAATGCTTCAAAAAAAAGAAAACTTCATGATATAATTAAAACAGAAAATTGGTAACATCACTCTGAAAAACTAAAAAGCTTATCGAGGTGAGCGAAGTTAAATTAGATTAATACTAAGACTGTGGTTGGCAATAAAGCAAAAGAAAAAAAAAAGAAAAAAAATAAATAAAAATGGTTAATGGAAAACGTTAAAAGTTAACAAAAAAGTAGTATTCATGTTTGGCGCGAGGGAAATAGTCGGTTCACGAGGAAATCAAACGTGTGAAAGCTGTTCGAACGAAAGTTTACAAGAACTCTCTCGTTCGTTCTTGTAACTTTCGTTCGAACGGCGTCCGCCGTTACCCCGTGACGTACATAACAAAATTTGACCTAGAGACACAATTTCATTAGCTCTCGTTGACCTTTGTTTCTCTCTTAAATCATTTTTACACGGTAAAAATCCATCATGTACAACTCACAAATAATTTGTCTAAGATCCTAAAATTAAAATTCTAAACCTAATATTATATTAACTTACAACTATATTCAACTATCAACTGAATGCCGTGTGTTTAAAGATTATGAAAGAGATAGCGTTTAAATTGATTTAAGGATCCAGACTCGCAAATGTCACAGGGCTGTGCCGCTTTAACTAAAATTATTTTTCATGTATGGTAGTTAGTTCTCACAAAATCGTCACACTGAGTTCCATCAAAGCATCTACAGACCTTAAGAAAGTGATTGGGCTTATGGAGCGAGTTTTTCGATGAAGTTTTTAATAACCAAGCATTGGAATATCCCTTCCGGTCACAACTTTACATCTGCTTAAGGCGGGGGTACAACTGAAGGCCGCATTTTGGCTGGATATTACCGTTTTAGTATGATTCTAACGCAAATATCTTGTTCCCGTTTCAAGCAATTGAAAATCTCTTAGTTCATCCCACATATCTACGTTTCGGGCCGTTTTGTAAATGTTTTGGTGATGGGTATATTTGGGGATAAATAGGTTTTCTCAAATGACTTTTGAAATTTATGGAAATAGGAAAATTTTGTAGATTTGATGTTGTTTTAAATTAGAATTTGAAGTTAAAAATTGGTAGACGTACACGTGCTGCTCCAAAACTTTTTTCCCTTTAACCTCGAGCTCCTAAAACCTCCTAAAATTTCACTGAAATACAAAGGCAACCCGCCTTAAAACTCGTTTTGTTTAAATTTGTCGGGGGCCTGTAGA
>OMLO01001378.1_pt1 | contig 18628 bp, 11 predicted proteins | sample 1674811 | NCBI WGS metagenome assembly OMLO01 (sample SAMN06265003, study PRJEB25207) | coral metagenome | isolation source: Coral host | place: Mexico:La Bocana,Puerto Morelos, Mexico | collected 2008-11-13 | reverse complement strand
ATAGAGTTATTTGTGTCAAAACATTAGACTTACCGTGACCTACTTGGAATAGCCGGGGACTTAATTGAACGATCTGGCGATCGAAATGAAGAACCTGAACTACAGTTCGTCTCCATCCCAGACTAAAATTGTGATGTAAACAGCCAAGTGTACTCACGTTGTATTTGGGAATGCTCCAAATCTACTAATTGGCGTTTCCACCAGGTTATGGTTATATCACAGTGTAACGAATAGTACCAGTCCCTGTGATATAAGACATTTTTATATATATCCCTGGGGTGTGTTATCTAAGCTATCATCCCTGCTGTTCTTCAGTGTCATGTTTCAGAGATCATATTCCTTTGTGCGTGAGCAATTTCAAACCAATGACGCGAGTGAACATGCAGCAATTCACAGTCTTTATATTTACAATGGTTTTCCTTTACGTAGATTAATGCATGATGTCTGCGTTGTATAGATATGATTCGATTATGCCTTGAGATCTTAGTGCACGTGAGTAAGGTTTGTTACTGACCCAGAAAACAAAAACGAATGGACTTCCTGGATCCTGAATAAAAAAAAAACATTCAGCGAACACTGACCCCCAAAGGGCGCGCGCGATTCTTGCCATCCACGGGTAGAAAAATCCGCCAAACGTGCGCGCCATACGTTGCCCCAGGGTAAAGCCCAAGATAATCCAGGGAAATTAGGTTGACACGGTCTCAGGCTGCCTCACAGAGGAAATCATTTTGGGCTCATTACTGCTAAAAATAATGAAATCAAAGTTGCGCACATTGATACGCGGATACTAGTAATGTTCCTTCTTTTTCTATAGCAATAAATATTTAAAAACCTCGACCTGTTGATCAATTTTCTCATAACATGCTTCATTGACTTTGAACACCAGTTTGAGAGAAAAAATTGATCGCCGTTATTTTCTAATTTTGCTGCGTCAGTACCCTAATACAAGTAACGGGTACACTCGCCCCCATCCAGATTGCTTCAGAATTACCACAACCGCGGAAGCCAAGCCCACAATAATAGCTATTCTATTAAAAATAAACCCTGTCGATTGTTTATTTTTCGGAAGGTTACTCCCGCGAGCTATCACATACGTCGGGCGTGAACCACTGACTTCAACGTCGAAAGGAAATACGGTTTGCGTTGGTTGTCTTCATCGATGCATCTTTGTAATTAATAACTGGATGAAAAATATAGCAACACTGGATAAAGGAAAAATGAATGGCTGAGATTTAGGCGAGGAATGAAAACGTTTTAAGCTTTCTTGAGTATAGTTACACATGCATGCGAAGTAGCCCGAGATAAAGACGATCAAGGATGCCTTTAATTTTTACTTTGCGCTCGCCCCGTCAGAACGTTCTCGTCCTTTATTGATTTGAGAGAATCGTATTTCCTTTCAGGAAATGAAAACTCAATTTGCGTCAAACAAAAGAACATAAAAAATTTCATCAGAAACCACCATTATGGTGAAATATTTTCTAATACTTCAGGCTCTCGACCTTACCACAAAGAAATCGTTTAACATGAATTACATCGAAGCGCAACTTCAACAGTGGACAAGTACAAAGATCGACGGGAGCGGTGACACAAATACATATATAATTCTATGCGGGGGTAGTGAGAGACGGGAAAAAAATTCGCTTTTCTGTAGGAAACCTAGTTATTTGACTCAGGAAAATACTGGATGAATTGTTTGAAAAAATCCTTAACGCAGGTTAAACCTCACTGACCCCGTATCATATTAAACAAACAACGGAAACAAGTGGATACCATTTTATGAGAGCTATCGCACTTGAATACCAAACATTATTTTTCAGGAAATGCCAATCTAGGTCAAATTCCGCGAGAGCCATGACATGATAAGAAGCGGTACTGTAACCATTAGGAAGTTAGACTTTTTCTCGATCTATTGAACTGATAGGAGTGATATCTACAATAATACCAGGCTAGTTTTCATTCCGAAATTCTAACCGCCGATGGTCAATTTCCGCTCATCACGGCTGCTATGAAATTGTATTCAGGTAACAAATATTTGTTTTACATATTAAACCTTTGTTTTCAGTAGTCAACAGAAGAAAGTATAAATTTATATTTCAGTATCATTTCAGTACATTATATATTGAACTAACGATTTCGCCTCACTTTCGGTGCTTCCAAAAATTCTGGTTCGAAAAGTGAGTTTTTTTTTTCCAGCCGTTATTTTGGTGACAATCTGACGTCAATTTTAGTTCACTGAACTGCTTACAGTTTTAATTAACAGACCTTAGAATCCCTTTGTAATTAAAAAACTGCCAAATCGATAGACGAAACAATCTAGGCATTTTTAGGTTTTCGTTTTTTTTATGATTTACATCGTTCAAAGACAGGTTTTCAAAGGAGTCTTAACTCGTCTTCTGTGTACTTCCATAAATCCGTTTCGCTGAGTTGAGTCATCGAGGTTAAAGTCTCATTCCATTAGGTCAGAAACTCTGGAAAAACAATGCTTTGGACTGCCTTTTCTGGTTGGGAAGAAAAAAAACAAAACCCGTATTGTTATACGTTAAGCCACTATGGTATGACTAGGCATTGTTTACGAACTGAAACGAACCAGCGCTCTGAAAAACGTTTCGCAAAGGAAGCATGCACACATAAATATCGTGATAAATAATTATTTAGATTTTTCTTACATTCATACTTCGACTTCACTCTCGTAAAAATATCAAACCTGAAATAATGTAGGATCGGTCTCTACCTGGTTTCGGTCTGATATGGTTAGAAAGTAACGAGTATTGAAACGAAATGTGAATTAAGACGCGCACGAATTATTTGTTTTTGGCTCAATCACACAAGCTAAAGCAGACGCGGCAGATAGCTATTTCTTATGTTACTGAGTTTCGATCGTCCTTAAAACGGCTGATATAGAGCTGATAAGGGAGCATTTTCAGTCTGTTTCGGGTAAGACTGTTATGTTTGCAGCAGAGGAGGCTGTCCGGTGAAAGCTTCCATCTTGTGTTTTGATTGGCTCCTTAGTACTGTTGTAATTATCAGGTCATTACCATGTGACGTATAGCCCTCCCTCTTTGTTCAGAATTTGCATGTTGGAATCTTGTGACAAATTGTGGTCCTACTTCGTTCATTTTGCTCTAGTAAATCAACGTTTCGCTTTGAAACCTGCACTGTGCCTGTTTAGACATCACAGCGGAATCGATTTGAGCACGTGCAATGGGCTCGAATTTCATGTTCTAAATCTACGATGATCTGAAACCGTCACAGAGATATTACAGAGCGGTTGACTCGATTGTTTTGAGTGGAGAAGACTGTTTCCTGCGTTTCTTTGCCGACAGTTTTCCTTCCTGCAGGCAGAATTCGGTTAATTTATCTTTGCTGCCTAAGGAATGACAGCGGATGTAGTGTTTGGTAGTAGTTCTTGACGATATGCCCGAAATCGGTGAGACGTTTTAAGCCGCTTCGGCGGGCTTCTTGCTTTTTGTGTTTAGATGACCGGTTCTCGAAGATGTCAGATTTGGTTAAAACTGTGCGCTATCTTGGCGAAAAAAGAAATTGTTAAAGCCTTTACCGTGTCCGAAGGGATTTAAGTGTTGTCTTAAGTATTCTTTGTATAGATGAGGGTGAATGATTTGCTTAACGAAAAAATACCGTATTAAGTTTTGTGTGTTATCGTGTTGTGGTGTCAGTACTCGTTCAACTAATGTGATACTACTCTTGTATTCTAGGTCGGGATGACTTCGACCATTACGAGAAAGGTAGGGTGATTTTCGCAGTTTCTCAACTATTTATTTGTTTAACAAACGACTGCATTTTAGAGAAGCCTTGGATTTCTTTGCACATATTGAAAGTGAGAGAGAAAAGTGCTGTGTGCTTTATATAAGCTATATATAAGTTTGATTTTTCCACTACTCATCTCAATTTGCCTTGCGAGCCATATACGTTTACGAACCGAGGATGGTCAGGTTATGCTAAACTTCTTGGTTGCAATCAACGAGAACAGTCATCGTCATTTTTCGAGCCTTAGCCATTTTCGAATGCGTTTTAGCTTGCGGAATTTATCTTATATTATTGTTTGGTCAGGTTGTACGAAACGGCTTGCATGTAGTTGCGAAACCAATGAATACAGAAATCTTTTTTAATTGTAAACCTGTTGGAGGCATTGGAACTAAAGAAGTTCCTTTTGGGTTTGCAAGAAAAAGTCTGCTTTCTAATTTTTTTACTTCTCGAGATGAGAAATTGGAAATGTATTTCAAATCGAACGGATGGTAATTGCTGTAATTCCGTGCTTACACCGTGAAAATTTTAACGAATCGGCTAATGCCGTTTACTGTACTAGCTCTTATTTGAGACGAAGCCTTTGTTTACTAGGACGTGATTTTCTTCCAGTAAGTCTCGACAAGCTTTATTATTTTAACATTTTTGGGGCAGCCATAATAATACAACTTTTGCACGTTTTCTTGAAGCTTCACTTTGAATCGTTTCAAAATTGCAGGACGACGAGTTTGTCAGGGGAAACTTTGTTCTAGCAATGTACAGACAGAGAAGCACAATGCTGTGAAGGTAAGATTTATTTTCCTATAATTCTTGAGACCTGTTTGTGATTGATTTTTGTGGCTCGATTGTCTTAAATAGTTTTTTTTAGTACTCGTCTGGAAGTGGAAAAATATCGTGATTTGTATGATTTGCATACGGTGTTCAACTCGCGAATATATCTTGATAAGCTTATCAGTCTGACCGGGAGCTTCGATTGTGACCAAAATCTCGAAATAAACCTCGTTACTAATCCACAAATGTGTTGTCTAGTATCATTCTTCAGTATAAAATAATGAAAATAAGTAATAAAAACAAATCAGTGATTGTAATTGAACTATTATATAAAATCATGAATTTATTCAAGTTCTTTTAATTGGTTTCCTGCATGGTGCATGTTGTAGAGACCTTAACTAGAGTTTTACTTGTACTTTTAGAGCAAAATGTTTTATCTTTCTTTCATTCTGTGGCTCACGTTCTGGGGGTTGTTAGGTCTCTAAGGTTACTCTATTTTAGTTGATTTGTTACCCGAGAGCACACCATAATTGCATGCAAGATCTTGATAACATTCTAAACCCCATTAAAGGAATTCTGATATATGGTTGCCAGAGAATATTATAGTATTAGAATATTATTAGTTTGTAAAATTATCACAGAGACTTCTATCAAACTATTCTTATAAGGGGACAAACAAATAGCTATTATATATATATATATATATCCCAACCCAGCTCACATAGATAAATTATCTGTAATTTAAGACCCGTCAGCTTATGTTCCGGTGCAACCCTCGCCATAATTCAGACTGGAGTCTTCTTCCACGTAGATTTATTTCCATGTATCATGTAATTTGGATTGAATTAAAGCTTTATAGCTATTAGAACATGTATAAATATGTACATTTTTCAGAAACAATAAATATGTACTTTTTTAATCATTTGACTCCAGTGTGTATTTAATGCTGATGGAGGTGCACGTAACACATTAACTGAATATTTCTTGTAAAGTAGATATTCAAAATTATACAGATTGATGCAGACATTTAGGTCAGATATCATAAGATTATAAATATTGAAAGATACCAGTGAGAGTGATCGTAAGAAATTGAGGCTGATTTCTCTTAGTAAACCAAAATTCTGTCATGACGTCTGACTTTCATGTGGCCATTATAGCTTCATCTGTTATGGTTTCATTGAAATCAATTGGAATTTACTACTTTTTATCAGCATTTCGTTCTTCATCTCAAATAACTCAAACAAGTAGCAGAATTATAAAAGACCTCATAGTGATCTCCATTTTTATGACGTTTTTATGCCCATGGAGTTAGAATTTAATTACTGGTAATAGAATCTTGCAAAAGAAATTATTTATTGTGTATCAGCTTTGATTGCAATAACTTGGCAGACAAGGGGACATGAAAATTACTTTCACATGGCTAGCAGTACAGCAAGGCACCAATATTATTATTAACTTAAGGTTCAAATTTGAATTGAGTGAGAAATTTTGATTTGTTGTTCTTTGGATCACAAATTGAAGATTGATGTAGATAACCAATTTCAGAGCAAGGTTCAAAATTTGGTTCTCAGATAACTCAGGCACGTACGTGGTTTCTAATTGAGGTAATGAACTTCAATCTTTCTGCAAGTACTGCTCTTAGGAAGGCTTCTATTGTTCTTTTGTTTCGAGTTTGTGTTCTACAGAGATAACTGACTGAGCAGCAAATAGGTCACCATAATCCTTGAAAATAAAAAATATTTCATGCAGTTCAGTGTTAAATTTGTCTTGAGTGTGAATTTTGTTATGATTTGTAAGATAATCAGTAATAATTATTAATAATATTATGCTGAGAAAAGTTGTAAGTGATTGTTACAGCTGTGTCATTGTGAGATGACTTAACCAGTTGGCAACATAAACTGTCATTTAAACAGATTGACGAGAGTCATGTGAAATCATAAGTGTAAATCCGGTCTTAAATTTAACATAGAGAAAAAATAAACACGAATTGTTCTATTGTTGTCATTAATGGACATGTGGACAAAAATTGATCTTGACTCCAGCTGCAACTGGAACAAGATGGTAAGAACAAGGTCTAAAAATAAACCTTCCCTGCATGTAAACATAGATGGCATACATAGGTGTGCTGTACATGTATAATCTTTACTACAACCGTATTGCACAAACAGAATACCAACATGAATTTGACTTCAGGAAATGTTAACCATTGACTGTAATGTTTGGTGTACTTAAAATCATGAATTCACGCTAATCTGTACATTTCATCTGTTGAGTTTTTTTATTTTATCCAGGTCAGCAATTAAAAATAACTTTTTCATTTATTTTTTATTTGGACGCATGATACAAGCCACTTTAAGTTTGTTGCAAAATTAAACAAAATAATATTTTAAATAAACGTAACAGGAAGTTATAAGAAGTTGACAATGTCTAACTTTTACCTTAGCAGGTAAGAGTTTAGAAATAGCTTGCAAATAAAAAAGATTTTATACTTCTGTATATTGTAAGTTTTTCTGCCTGTTTAATGTCATGAAGTGGGTTGAAAACTGTAAATTGAATAATCCTGTTATTAACTTGATTATAGAACCTTGTGGTCAAGGTCTACAGCTAAAAATGTTTTGGTTGTTTACATAAGATCAAATATGTGTACTATTACACTTAGACACCGGTGTTTAGAAGCGTCTAGAGGAAAATTATGCGGAGATAACATTCCTGCACATATCAACCTTTTACTTGGTGAAGACATGCACTGTACACGTATCATGTAACTTATTCAGCTTCTTTACATGTTGAGTTGTGTTATTTTGTGAAACATGATAACATTTCAGAGGTCTAGCTGAAGTCTAATCTAGTCTAGTTTTCACCTTGTTTGTGACTAGCTAAGGCTTTGTTTGCTAAGGCTTTCTTTCATGGCTTGTGTTTACTTGTTTTCAGTCTGTTGTCATGTTTATTGCAACTTCATTAATTTAGTGCTGTATATCATTTAGCATCATTCGAAAGCACATGCACTGAAAGCGCTTTCCGAAATTTAGTGGTAAAATAAAAAAAGTGAAATACAGTGTTGATCATTTGCTTTGGTGCACATACATCCATGTGCTTTATTCTTGAAGAGTTTGGTAAAGCAGATTTTTTTTTCAATGAAAATTCAATGAGGGGTAGTTATCTGAGTTAGTCAATCTTGCACCAGATTTCTTGATAACAAGTGTCCAATCTCATTATAGTCTGTGACAAGAGTCTGTGACAAGAGGTAAATTATCAGGTTCATACTTCATGTAAAAGTGTAAACAGAATTCTAGTTCAAGTTTCAGTAAACTTTTTAATTTAATCCTGGCAATTTCACTGTTTAGAAACTTCATGATGATTAATGACCTTGGTTTTCAAGAACTTGTTATCACTTGTTAAAAGCTGTAAGGTCATGTTTATTATTTATCAATTGTTGTTTGAAAAGAAAAAAATTTTGAAAATTTTAAAAATGTGCTTCAAAGTCAGAAGACAAAATAGGACCCTTGTGCCAGACAAAAGTTCCAATATTTTTGGAAAAATCATGCTATTTTTAAATGACAAGATAAAATAAGACAGCTCTGCTGTAAAATTTATGTTGTAGAAGACGGCAAGAAAAAAGCGTTTTAAATAAAATATTGAATTTTTTTGTATACATGTAATTTAGCAGCAATTTTGTTCTTGTGTGCATGTCAATACAGTGAATACAATTAAATGATTTATTGTGTGTGTTGTCTGTAGCAGTATCATACATATGTATGCACATTCCTGTCCACTGCTGAAAATTTTCTTATGCCTTCTTGTTATTCAATGCCAGGACTAGCTAGTGCGATTCTTTGTGAATTAGAACCAGCGAACAAAACACCTAATGGGTTATTCTCGACATGAAATCTAATCCCTTGTTTGTCTCTTTGCAAAATTGTCTAGTCTGCCTAGCCATGATGCCTGCATGCACTTACCATTAAGTCATGTGATCCAAAGCACACGATTATAATGCCCTTCAGTAGCCTTTTAAAAAATAATGCAAAAAGATTCATAACATGTGTTTAGTAGCGGTAATGGAGTTTAATTCTATGGTGAATTTGAAATACCTGTAGTTTTTATATTATCTTTAGTCAGGTATCAAAGAATCTAGACATGGTTGGTTGAAGGCCATTGTCCATTCATTGCTGTAAACATCTATACAGCTGGCTTAAAAAGTAGTTTAAAACAGTTTTGAAATGCTGTTTTGAGGGACTGACACATGCTGAGCAATCTATTTTTATCTACTACTAAGAGTAGTTGAAAATAAAACAATCCAGCATTTATTTCCATTTCTGTAACTGTAGATGCAGGCTTCTAGAATGTTCTTGAATAAATTATTATTCATTCAAAACCTGATTTTTTGTGTAATCAAGTGTTTAACAAGTGGTTAGCATGCCATAAATATTACCAGATCATGAATTCTAATACACGTCTCAAATGCATTTAATTTTTGAAATGCTGTAGGTCTGTCACCATGAAGATTGCCAAGAAGCAAACCATGGCCATCCCCTGCTGCTGTGTTTAAGGTGTGACGAGGTTCACCACCTTGGTGCTGGTTCAAACCATGCTAGGTTCGACATACCGGGTGAGGTTCTCAATACATTTGAATGTTCCATGATCATACATTGAAAGCATGATTACATTGAGAAAGCAGGATCAGGCAAAACTGACTGTAATATAATTTATGAAATATGTAAATTATTTAAAAAACAAGAATACTGAATTATTATCTGAAAGGCTTTTATTCTAAGAGACTGGTTAAACAGGTTATCTGAAATCTTGTTTTGCTCCAAGGGCTGTCATAAAGTTTTGAATTACCAGTTGCCTTGCTTTCCACACATGCGCAAACTTGTTACTTTGTAGGCGAATTCTGTCAACAACAGGTCATTTTACCCATAGCGTCAATAGAAAATCATGAGAGTGCAAAACACTTTTCAAATTTGAATTACGGGAAATAAAACCATGATTTGATAAATTCATAAATAAGACATTTCAGGGTTGCATTAAAGTTTTTCTGTTTGTGTCTTCATGTTCCCCACAGGTGCTTTTGAAAATAAAACTGTATACTGAATACAAAAATAAGATAATATATGATATCTTGTGATAAGATTTATTTAGTTTGATCATCAAATTGTCAATCGTCAGCTCTGTGAAGTAAACAGGTCATACTTCAAAATATATTCTCAGTACCTGGCTGCTTGATAATGTATTTACATCATTGGTAGAAAGTAACCATAATTTAATCAGATGACATGGTTGATGTTTTTCCTATTTAGAGAGGCCAAGTACTAATTTAATAAGGACGCCATCCAACCACTCGGCAGGCTCCGATTCAGGAAATGAGGATGACTTGGAGTCTGAACCAAAAGTGTAAGGATGTTGTCTGTTGCCATTATCTCATTTATAATATAAATTAAACATTTAAATTAATAATATTTCTATGGAGTTATAGATTTAAGTCAGTTCTTGTCAGTCAAATGATATTTTATTATATTTGTAAGAGGCTATATTATGACAGTACATGTAAGATCAAGTATGTTGACTTCAGCTGATAATGGCTCAGGACTACAGTTTAACCAATATGGCACAATCCTAATGTACCAATGCAAATACATATTTTTAACCCTCTCAACTTAAAGCTAAAATAGAATTCTGACATGTTACTCTTGAATCCTTCAGGAACAGTTTCGTCTTTTTTTTTTGTAAATGATAATCTTCAAGTCAGTGGGACCCATGTTTGATACTATAGAACTCCCATTTGAAAAGTATTGCTATGTATTTTGTACATCACGTCACTGATAGGCACATCAAAAGAATATCTTTCACTTCATCAATTTACTAGTTACATGATTGTATATAATTATTTATTCCTGTCACCTTTCTGTTCAAATATGTGTTGACAAAAGTTGCCCATAACTCGGAGATGGGTTTTTGCTCAATAATTCTTCTTGGGAATAGATAATTCCTATGTATGTTTATGTTACAATTAGCGGAAGAACACAGAATAAAGCAAATTGCAATTTCCTGGATCAATATTAAAGATGAAAACTATATTGTTTTCCAATTTCAATCACAACTTCCACGTCACAAATGGAAATTTCAACTTGTATTATTTGTCTCATTATTTATTATGAATCATAATTCTGTTTGTGGTTGGAATAAGACTTATCAGGGGATAGGTGAGATTAATTAAATAAGTTATCCTGGTTTCCTGTCTGAGATATCATATCATTTTTTCCTATTGATTCACATAGTGTTTTGGAGCAATGGGTATTCATCAAGCTAAATTTTGAGCTTTTCCTTGACATACTTGTCACTTTCACTTATTGTTACTCTTACTACTTATTATCTCTCCTTTATGTTAGTTTGATTTCTTCTGATTTTTTCATACAAACATGTTTTACTTGTTCCTGATTTTTGATGGTGTGAAGTGAGTAGCTTTGAACATCGTAGATAATAATATGACTGTACTCTTTATTTAACAGAGAAGCTGGCAGCATTTTTTGATATATTGGTTTCTATCTAAGTTCAGTCTACAATTCCCTTTGCCATATTTTGTTGACTGCATGCCTATTAAATTGTCATTTAAAAAACAATGCAGTTGTTGATGTCTGATGTGATTTTTCTTAACAGGGATAAAAAGAATCGAGGCTATTCTTCAGGGAAGCGCATGTTCAAACTGAGTGCTGCTGCTAAGAAGAAACCCCGAAGACACAATACTGAAGTGAGTGTTCAACAAAAAATTACCTGTGTAATGGCTATGCATGATGTAGGAATATTTCTACTGACCAGTTTGTTGTTATAATGGATAAGATAAGTCTATCACACATATATTTACCAGACGTCCCGGATAAGTTTATTTTATTTTGTTGCATGCTTGGCATGACTGTGCATTTAGAATGCATACCACAAAATAGAATTTGCAGACTGTCTTAGTTTGCATTTAGGACACAATATTCTCTGGTCATAGTCTCTTTTTACATGGACATTTTTTGGGCTCTTAAACTTTTGAAACAGACATTTTGGTGCACGGTAAAGTAGTATGTACTAAGTGAATTATTACTGACTTTGATTTTACATGTAAGTCGCCTTTCATTTCGGATCAGCTTTTTCTTTTTCTCACTGTAAATGTAAAGTCAAGAGAACCCTTTGCTACTACTCAACACAGTCTATTGTCTTACAATAATGAGTGTAATTGCACTTACATGTAAATATGGTAAAAAAGTTTTTTGACTTCAGTATGAAATCCTTTGTAATCAAATTGAGGATTGTTTAACAGTTGTAATAATTACCATTGATGATTCTTGCTGAATATTAATTCTCATTAGTAATATTGATAACGTCATCTAATTTAATTGCTATGTATTTGTTACTTTGTCACAGAAAAAGAGGCACTCAAAGTTAACTAGTTAATTTAATTGCTAATGAAGACGTTTAGTTCTCCATTACATTTATTTCAGTTATGGGTAGTTAATTTAATTCTAATAATAAGTATTGGTGATGTCTATGCTTGGAAAAATACACAGAATTTTATTTGACTTGTGTTTGTGGCACACTCTGATTGGCTAATTGTAGGGCATTGTTCTCTCTTAGTGCCTAAAGGCCAAGCGCAGGACTGCAAAAAGCAAAGCAAAAAGCAACATACATGTAAAAAAACAACTTATTAACCTAGAACATTTGGTTTTCACTGGAAATCTCAAACCTTGGCAATGTTTTCATTTGAGATGTTCCTGTAATGACCCCACTATTGGTTAATAAGTAGTTAGTAATATTTTTATTTATTTATTTATTTATTTATTTTTTTTTCATATTTAGGACCCTGGCAGGGAGTTCTTTAGTATAAAGTTTTTTGACAATAGAAGTGGAGAATTCCATACAGATGTGGTACCTGCATTGAAAGGAAAATCTTTGAGGTAAGTGAAGTCTGTTTTAAGTTTTAGTCATAATTGAATTTATTAAATAGTTTATTCAACATGACCAAGCGAATTTTAACGTTAAAAGCCGACGTTTCGGGGTCATCGTGACACCATTCTCAAGGCAAAGTGAATAAATAATGCGATATCAATTTCTATAGTCTCTACAAATTAATATAATAACAAAGGATCACAAATTCTTCAAGTGAACACCTTTGCGCGATTCAAGTCTGTTTAGGTGATATCACTTGTTTATGCTTTAAGAAATCGTTATTGATCAAGGTTATTTAACAGTGTTTATTTCTTAAACCTAAAGCGTGTTTTAGCCATTTAGCCATCTAGTGCACTTAAATACATTTTCAAAAAATATGTTTACTAGGTAACTCACTTACTTACTCTTACAGCCCCAGCTGTGGTGATCTCGCCTATAAATTATATACATGTACTAAAACTTGAAATGTATTTTGCTTTTTTTTGTAAGTAATTTGATTGTGATTTTCCTTATTGCAGGGACTCCATAGAACCTCTTTTTGAGGCACAGGATATTTCATTTACGACCCATTCTGTGTTCTTGGATTCCTCTAATACACCCCTACCTTTAGCCTTCGACACTTTCCCACTAGGCGGAAATGTACTTCATGTCAGAGGTACAGTACTTGTCCATACGTGTACATCTGCTTTTTGACTATTTATCTGAAGTACAGCTGTAGTTACAGTAAAATGAATGGTATGTTGTGTCACTCTTCCCTTATTTAGGGTGGGCATATACTTTTCAGACAAATATAAAGTAAAAATATTTTTAACACCTGTAGTTTTATTTAAAAAACTGTAATATTACTTTTGCATGTTTCTGGAGAATTTATGTAAAAAAAAATTCTGAAGCTATTAATAAATTTTGATTTCATTTTATTTCCAGAGTTATAGTTTTGTCTGCTCTAATTTTTAAGGGAGAGTTTCATTGATCAGCACATGTCTGTATCATTTATTTGTCTCTGCATGCTTTTTGACACAGGTCCAGATTTTCATTGTTTACAAAACCATTGTAGGCAAGTTGCATGAAAATAGCCATAAAATCATAAATGGGAGAATAAAACATAACAGATCATCACTTTCAACAGTCAGTGGCGTAGGTAAAATCCAATGAAATCTTCTGAGAATTTTGGTCATCCATCATTCTGCCACAACTTACTATTATATACTGAATTACATCTGAGTGTGATTTTTAAAGCAATAACATTGATGAGAAGTGAACAAAAGTATTTTGATTTAGAGACCTGTGCCAAACTGTAAAACCCCTTCTTAATTTGTTATCACAACTAATACAATTTCATGTAATGTTAATTAGTTCTACTTATAATCTGTCTGGGTCACCATTTCAGACAAATGCACTATCTTTAGTTATTCACTTATTGGTTTAAATGAATTTATTTTGTCTTAAGTATAAAAATAGCAAATCTCTGTGTGAAAATTCTGCGCATTGATTTTGAATATGTTCAAAATTTGCCATGTTTTCCTCTTCAGCAAATGAAGATTTCAAAGTCGATGAGAGGGTGATAAATATCGTCAGAGACTCGTATGCAGAAGACAAAAGTAATGCGGATGATCCTCGGCCAAGAACTTCCTCCTTTATGGCACGGTCTGGCTCATTCACAACAAAGGGTAAAGACAAGGGCACTGGGAAAAGTAACGATGAAAAGGAGAAAGACAATTCTAAAGATGAAAGGGTATTTCAACAGTTCAACAAGAACGTAAGTTCTTTGTTTGCACTTCTCACTATCGGGGTTTTATCTTATAATTTTAGCAGCAGGAATGGTGATTTTCACAAGCAGGTAAAACTTGCAGAAAGTCAGGGTTAGGGTTAACACACTTCCTACTAAGAAAACTCATTTTTCAGATGGCCAATACAAGTGGGCAAAATCACCAGCTCATCAATTTACCTAGTGCTCAACACTAAGTGAAACCCTATAACTTGCTGTGTGTGTGACTAGTTTTCAGTTAAAATGATCTTCTCTTACATGCAGCATATCACATAGCTCTAAATGTTCGTGTTTCTGATATTAGACCCAGAAAGGAAAAAAGAACATGGAGTCCCTGTTTGGCAAAGAGTTTGGAGGTACCATGCCACCATCTCTTTCGAGTCCAGTTCCTGGTGGAGTTCATCCAAGTGCATCTGGAACTTTGCCGCGACCTAAGTCAGCCAGTAGTCGTCTGACAGGGCTGTTTAACCAACCCAAAACTATCAAGGTATAGAGACTAGAAATGTTTTTATTTTCTTACAAATATGTGATTTGTTTACTTATTGAGAACAAAGGGGGTTCACAAGAACTTGTTAAGAAATGCCTGTGCATTCCAGGATCTAATTAAAATTTGGAAATGCAGGATTTTGAGGGGAGGGGAAAATGGGAGTACCTGGAAAAAAACCTCCCAGAGCAGAGAAGAGAACCAAGAACAAACTCAACACACATATGAAGCCGGGTCTGGGAATCAAACTCGGGTCACATTGGTGGGAGATGAGCACTCTCACCACTGTACCATCTATTCTGTGTACAAAATGTATATTGTGTGTTTAGATTTGCAGTTATTCCATGGAATCCCAACTTTTTTAACTGTCAATTTTTTGAACCTCTCAATTATCTTAATCAGTCTTTTGCTCCATTTATTTGCAGCTGATTGTATGAACCTCAATTTTCTTTTAATAATCCATTTGTGTTCTCTTAGGGTGGTTGTAAAAATCCAGATTCCACCCTCACAGCTTTAATAAGGACTCCTACTAACAATTCTGGATGGACACAACTAATTCAAGACACACATTTATATTGTGTAGTCTGTTAATGTTCTGTGGGATTCTATTTCTTTGGCCAGTACAAATTGAAACAATCACTGGAAACACAACGAGCATCTGATTACATGTACTGTAAGATTACCAGGGCTCTCACAAGCTTCACTTGTCTGTTTTTTTTTTTTTGCAGGGGACTCTAAAGGACTCTTTAGAGCGTTATTCTTTGTATGGCTTGGAGGACAGTACTGCTGATTATGACTGTGGCTTCAAGAATGAGATCCAAGATCAAATCAAGCTTGTGAGTACTTTTTAAAGCTTGCACTTCATTGAATCCGTGATGTAAAAAAGACTTTTTGTAATTAAAGTCCTTACTGTAGGTATTACAGGTGTTATCACCTCTCTTGTCTCTCTTCAGCTTTGAATTAACTGACAAGCTTATTGTTAAACAAAGACATTAAATTCTGATATTTCTCTGCAGGAGTCATCTTGGACTGAACTTGTCGACCAAAGCCGTATTGAGGTAGGAAGTCACTTTCATTTTTTGGTTCTTTATTAATCTTGTGAGAAGATTCTGTTGTCTGCTGAAATCATTATGGCTTTGAATTCAGAATAAATGTTTTGTCTGTATTACTGGTTTTGGGTTATTGCATTTTGTTTTTGCGAGATACAGTCCCTCTTTTGATGTCTCTCTTCACTTAGGGAAACCTGACACCATTCTTTTAGGGTGGGGTAGGGAGGGTTGCCCTAGTGTAGGCTCATAACCTTTCCACTTGGTGGGGGGGGGGGGGGGTGGTACTTAATGCATGTGTTCTGATGTATACAGGCTCTAGTGGATGTTTTACATTTTAATCGTAAGGGTTTTGTGAAAGGGTGAATCTTGAAAGTTATCAAATTTGGGAGCACCTTACATTAAATGTCTGGGGAAACTGGGAAGATTCATAAAGTGACGTTATATTGCAAACTGAGAAGTGTGTGTATTTGCCATGAATTCGACTTCTGTCAACAACATTTCAGTTGTTCAGTTACATACTGAAAGTTTTCTTTCAAACCAATGTTATGCAGGCAATGACCAAGAAGGAGAAGGATCAACAGGAGGCCATTTGGGAGCTATTATCAACAGAAGCAGCATACATTTCAAAACTCTATGTTATTAAAAAAGTAAGGATTTGTTGTATCCTTGGGCCTTAAGACATTCACTGCCCTACCGAGCCAGTAGTAAAATGGGCGCTTTCCTTTTAATGCTAAAGAACGTAGAGCTGCATATTTATTTAGCAATCCAGTGTATTTTAAATTTTCGTCAATCTTCGTCATTATTATAATGTAGAATTTTTGACATGCTGCCATACATGTACAATGTATGTGTGCTAAACTATGTGTGTTATCCACTTCTGGTCTTAGTGCATGCCTCTCAAATCACCAGACCAGTTGTGCTATTTTATTGATAGTAGACTAGATCTACATCTAGGCTGAAAACTGCACAATTTTTGTATTGTTTGTAGCTATTCCTCCAATGCCTCAGAAATCTACAAAGTGAAGGATTTTTAGCCGAGGTAAGACTTTCTTGACCTTCTAGAACAAGTGACATCTTGAAGTGTGCTGCATTTAGTAAACTCTAAATTGCAAAGTATACAAACTTTATATATAGAATACATGGTGGGCAATAGACATTCAAAGTGACAGTCATCTTTTACAGTGTTTTAAGGCTGTACTTATGTAAATTGAGGAAACAAAATGGCTTCCGTAAATTATCTTAATCTTGCTTACATCCTTACAAATGTAGTTCTTTTCTAAATTAATGTAGTCATTTTTTCTGCTTGTACAGATTGAAGCTTCCAAGCTTTTCAGTAATGTGGAAGAAATCTATGAAGTAAATTTAGAATTTTGGACAGAGTATCTGAGCAAGGCCGTTGAAAATGTGAGTACATTTCCTTTTGTAAAATGTTATTGATTTGCTGACAGTTGAAACTGACATAAACAAATCTTAATGAAAACGGATTGATCATAGTGTCCTGATTCCTAGCTAGTAAATTGAAGACCATAATTTTATGAGGACCCATTTTTAATGTCAGTAATTATTGCTATTAGTGCAAGATCAAAGACCCTTGTATTCAAGTAGTATGTCTGCATTTTTTTCTTCTTCAGGCAAGACAAACAAAGGATCCTCTTAATCCATTAGAAATGGAAGCAGGATTCAACATGGTAAGTGGAAAATTTCTTTACAATATTACTAGTACAAATGTGAAGTAAAGCAAATGTTTGCAGTTAAACTTGCATCGCCTAGCTGTACCATCATTTGCTCAAGATTGTTAAGAAATCACACCTTTTCTTCTTAAGGTGGCTCCATAGGGTAATCATTTATGACATTGCGCGGGCAAGTGTTATGTTTTGAATGCTGTTTCTGCATTCGTTTTTACATCCAGTTGTCTTAAACTTACCGATATTACATTTAATAAACAATCATGATTAAATTGTGTCTTACTATCATCTTTGTCAAAATTTTATGCTCTAGTCTTGGAATTTAAATTCCCAAATATGTTTTTTTTTTGCTGTTTTTATGGCTTTATTTGTGATTTTCTTGAATTTCCTTTGGTAAAAGTTTCCAAAATTTTCACAGCACATTGCATTCAGCAGGATACAAATTTTAAAGGCAGGTTTTTGATTTTTGCAAATTAATTGCAAAAATAACTGGTCTTATTGATTTACCTGAAAAAATGAGCTCCAACTAAAGTAAAATATTTAACACCAGTGTACCAAATGTAATGGAAATTTACCAAAGGAAATGCGAGAAAATTCACGGTCAGTTTTGCTTTTTATGTTCGTGTTGGCATTGAAAAATATCGAAAAACACTGACATTTTCCTTCAAGCATGAGCAGATTACTTGAGCATTTGTCTTCAGTGTGCTTGCGATCGTAAAACTATAGAGAGCCACCTAAACTACCTTCCTATAAATGGAAACAAAAATTCTGTCAATTTTCTTGCAGTTTGAAACTCAATTTGATCCTTACACCACATACTGTATGGAAGAAGCAAACTGCTTGAAGTACTTCAAAGAAAAGCTAACTGAGAGTGAAGACTTCAAGATGTACATTACGGTAAGAAGTCTACGGGCAGTAATGCTTCACTGTGGATCATTTCAATCTGTTGTGCCCCTTTTCCTCTTTGGTATAGTTAAAAAAAACGCAGAGATACATGTACATGTATACAGGTTGGCAGAAGGTGAACGTAACACTGAACAAAATGATTAGACTTTTTGGGAGTTTGGAACTTTCTCTTTCCTTCCAGAAGTAATGGTGTTTCTGTGAGGTATTACAGAGAAATTTGAAATGGTCCAGGCCCATACAATTGAACTCAGATTCTGAAAGCTGTGTGTTTCTTTAAGGG
>OMLO01001377.1_pt1 | contig 18631 bp, 11 predicted proteins | sample 1674811 | NCBI WGS metagenome assembly OMLO01 (sample SAMN06265003, study PRJEB25207) | coral metagenome | isolation source: Coral host | place: Mexico:La Bocana,Puerto Morelos, Mexico | collected 2008-11-13 | reverse complement strand
AGGGTCGTAAAACCATAAAGGAACATGGATGGTTAAGGATGTAGAAGATTACCGGTAACATGGATTACAAATAATGATCCAGGAGGTAGCTCCTTTGACTAGCCTGGCAGAAATAGAAGCCTACTAGCAGATTTGAATTTTCTGTTAGGCGGCTACCTTTTAGTTTGGTGCTCTACATTGAGTGATCAGCAATTCTGCAGAGATTTCACCACTTGAATGTTGAACTCTACCAGAATGTCAAAACCTTCTGACTTGTGACTGTGGAAATTCTGAAATAACCGTATTTATGATTGTTTCTTTTCTTTTGTCCACTAGGTGGTAGTTGGTGAGACATTCAATGACATTGTTAATGATGACAGTAAAGATGTTTTAATCGAGTTTTATGCACCGTGGTGTGGCCATTGTAAAAATCTGGAGCCTATCTATAATGAACTTGGAGAAAAGGTGAGGAGTGCAAGTTAACCCACTGACATAAATCATTGTATGTCATTCCAAAATCAAGCTTAAGTAGCTTTGGATTTTTCACAATATCAAACAGTCCCCTCCCCCCTGATACTACACTCTGCCCCCAGTATAAGAAAAACTGTAATACGTCACTTTTTCTGTTGGTATAATGTTATGGCTGTCTGGTGTTTTAAGTGCTTTTCAGCCCTCTGAAATGTTTAACAAGAAGTTGCAGTATGTTAAGGGTCCTTGCTTGGCCAGTGTTATATATGCAAAGTTACCAATCGTTGCTGTGAGTGTAAAAAAAAAAACTGATGCAATAACTTGCTGATAAAAATTGATCACATTTTTGTTGAGGACTATTTGAGGCTATTTCTCTATTTCACAAGTCTGTATACGAGCGTAAGTGGCCCATTGGGCCGGAGCATATCCTGGTCTCCGTAGCATTAAGCGACTAGGAATATTGCTACTCCCCCCTGGATGGGATGCTAGTCCATCGCAAGGTTACCCCCAGCATTAAATTTGCTGGTACCCATTTATACACCTGGCTGGAGAGAGGCGCTGTGAGAGTCAAGTGTCTTGCCCAATAACACAACACAATGTCCCAGGCCAGGGCTCGAACCCGGACCGCTCGATCCAGAGTCGAATTATCTAACCATTAGGCTTGTTAATTTATTCATTTATTTGTAATAAATTTTTTATGGTGATGGGGAAATACTTTATGTAGACTTAAGACCTAACACCGAAGATTTTGTATTTTAGTTGAAAGATGTGAAAGACATTGTTATTGCCAAGATGGATGCTACAGCTAATGATTCGCCCCCACCGTACCAAGTACAAGGGTGAGTCAATGTTTGGAGACAACACAGTATACTTTATTTTTACTTACAATACCTTTTTACTTGAGAGTCGAAAGTTATTCGAATTACTTCAGTTTTTCATTGCCGTGCTACGCAATTGGCTAAAAAAAACTCGCGCCACTTTGTCATCCAATCAGAAGTGAAATCAAAACTAATCGTGACGCGCTTGCACACATTTTCCCGCGCTTTGCCTCGGATACTCGACTTGGACTATTGATTTGTTGACTTGACTGCGTGCGTTCTTTGTGATTGACCAGGGTGAAAGCATTGCTATTGCCTCTGGGAATCGATTAAATACCCTCTAATGGATTAGTAATTTTAGTCAATGCAACATTTCAGTCAGTCAGTTAAAAGAAGCTATATAAAAGCGTAGGAAAAAACTTTGACGAGCCCTGATTTTATCTTTGCGGTGACCGCTGTTTTGCATCCGGATTCAGGGACACTTGTTACTTTCTAAGTTGTTTGAAGATGCTGTTTTGAGGGCTGATTTAGATTTCAAAGTCACTAAGATTTCTGTGAAGCGTGTTAAACTTTAGAACACCCGACCAATGGGATCAGGCAGTGAATCAAAAACATTTTTATTGTTCTTTTTCTATAAAAAATATTTTATGGCGATTGCCCTAACTTGTACTACAAGGAGTTTTCCCCCCAAATTCTTGGGATTAGGAGAAACAACATTGTTTAATTTATGAACTAAAAGCTTGCTAATGAAAAACGTGGACTTTTGTTGTCTCCACAGTTTTCCAACAATTTACTTCGCACCTATGAAAAGCAAGGATACGCCAAAAAAATATAATGGCGGAAGGGATGTGAACTCTTTTATAGAATACCTCAAGCGTGAAGCTACGAACCCATTTGAGGTTCCTGACGAGAAGAAGAAGAAAAAGAAGACCAAGAAGGACAAAGATGAATTATAAAGTCCATAAAATGTTTTTGTAAAACTAGATTTAACAAATTTAGGTCTAAACTGCTTTGTTATTCAAAATGGGCCCTTCTTTAACTAACGGATTTGTCAGCAGATCAGATTTCGAACATTCAGTTTCCACTGCTCCTGTCGGACCACTCTGGCCTTCCTTTCAGTCACGCAACGTCACGCTCTCAGAGAGAGAGAGTGTATCGTTGCGTGACAGAGGGCTAGAACTAGATTAAGCATAACGCCCGTGAAAAAAGTTCTGAATGTTTGATTAATTTCTAATCGCGTAAATTAATACTCCCTAGATGTGAGCTAGTACATAATTTTCAGCTTCGGGTCGTGGCGCAAGAAGAGTTTTAGGGGATATTTTTGGTGGAGTAATTAAATGAGCTCTGAATTCTTCAGTGGTTCGTGCTTGAATCTCTGCTAATGATGTTGGGGAAGGTAGTGAGACTCCTTGTGATGTATAAACCCCTGTCCTGAGAAAGGACTGGTCCCGTTGTTTTCCCGTGATGCGTCCGCGTTACATCAAATTGACGTCACAAACTGCAACGATAGTTATGTTCTCAATAATACAGCTGTTTCGAACGTTATTATGGTAGTTGGTGGTTGCTTGATTAAGCTCAAGGTCTTTAAGCATGACAAAAGAAAATACCACGAACAGGTGTATTTTAATTTATGCCTTCTCCAGTCCTAAAAGCCATAAGCCTCGATCAAACAGCGTCGAACTCTTACTACCCAAAATGCCAGTCGGCATCGTCGCCTACGCTTTTGCACTTTTGAGTTAACTTTTGTCAAAAGAGCTGTAATCAAACACGAGACCGTGTTTAAACGCATTTCCAAACACCAAGATGACAGTTGAAAGTATGATGTGCAATGGAGTAATTTTACACCAACGCAGACTTTTTACCCACGCAAAGTTTTAAGACCTGTCAAAGATCTAACAATTGTGACTCTTTTAATATTACCTTCATTTGTTTCATAAACATCCGGCTGTTATTTCGCTTTTTTTGTTCTGCTTGCCAGACGCAAAGCGCTTTGCAGGAGTTTACCGGAAAGAGAATCTCTCAGAGAACTGTAACAAACGTACCGACTTCCATTAGCAGACATGTCCGAACGTTTGAAACGGATATTGGGTGCTCGCGTTGTCTAAATCAACTTAAATAATTCCGGCAGCATTAACTCGAATACTTACTAAAATTTCTCGACCTTCCTTTACTGTCAGGGGAAATTGACGAGAAAACTGATATTTCTCTTAAATTTAAGGTCTTTAAATGATAAAGAACAAAAGTTGTAAATGTAAATAAGTAGATTAAAATCTTTCGATCCGAAATTATCAGGTCTAGTTCTTTTCTGTAAGGAAACGTAGGGTCGTTTAGGTTGAAAAAGCTTCAATAGTTGCAATTCGTGACGGGGACGTTTAATAAACGTGTTTTCTATCCCGATAATTTTTTTGATCTGAATCAAGACGTCAGTTTCACCTTTTTTGTGACAAAAACTGGGAATGTCTTAAAATTGGATGACTTTATGGCGTGTCACATCCGCCTCTCCCCGGTAAAAAAAATCGGAGGAGAGAGGAGGGCGAATGAATACATAATCAGTACTCAAGTTTTGGCGTGACTTTGCAACTTGGGCCCGAAAAATGTTTGTCAGTTGCGGACTCGCAAATTGGATGACGCAATTCAGCGTGTCTGAGACTTGTTAAGTAAACGAAATATTTGCCTAGAAAACCGTCCAAGAATTAAGCGATAAGTATTACAGTTTCTAGAGCGAAACGCAATTCTATAAGGAGTTTGTAAACTCCTTATTCAAGAACAGATATCTGATACAAAAATATGTGAAACCTGAAGGTGGAGTTGCAAATTGGGTTTAAACCACGGAACTATTTAAACCTCTGTATTTAAACCAAAGGTTGCGGGTTTACCATAACAAATGAAACCGCAGCAAAATATTGTTTTCAGCACAACAGTTAACATTGTAGGATAAGAGGTTCAAAAGTACACATACCCCCAGCCTAGAAAAACCGGAACAATTTATAGCCGGTGTATTTTTTTAAAAAAATATAATCATTCACTGAAAGATATGAAAAAAATATTCAGTGTGGGAGGTCATCTGAATAGAAGCAGGCCCCTCAAGTGAAATTTATTTACTCTAAACGCGCAATGTCAATCAACAGGTATACGTATAGTTTGGTCTTGTTGTAGGTCAAATTAAGGAGGTGTGTCACCCAGTCCCCCTCAATCCTTCCCGTGAGTTGGTTTGAAAAACCTGTGACGCAAACGGCAAATCATGTTTTGTTGATGGCGAGCAGGCGATGTCACGAATTTAGACAGTTTAATCCTTTGGGGTTTGAAATATAATTTTCATGATGTTTGGAACTACAAAATACTTTCTGACAACTTCATGCAGTTAAAACTCAAGAAATTAAATGTCAGGCTACAGTTCGGCCTCTTATTAAGTTGTTGTAAGCGCCGCTTCGAACAAAACTATAGTGCAATTTGCTTTGATGTTTTATTTGTATGGTTCAGTGGACAAAAAAGAATGTATAGTAATCTTTTCCTTAGTTTTGTTCAGACGTTCTTTTGGGAATTTGTAGTTAATGAAATTATCTCGATGTACAAATAGCCCTCTTGAAGTTCCGGAAACGATACAGTGTCATTTCGCTTTCAATACCTTCCTTTTTGTCAGCATTCCAAGAATCTTTGGACAACTTCGAAATAATCGGTCAGATTTATAGTTTAAAGTCTTTAAAATCTGTTTTTTCCCTCATAGTTATATGTCCCATGATTATAGTTACGAGTTACGTAATCTAATTCCTGTGCCAGACTTGGAAAAAAGTCATGATTTAAATTGCTTGTTGTCCAAAACTTTTGTAGCAGAAAATAACAACCCGATTAACTTTTAAATTCCAAACTCTTGTCAGTATTTGTCCGGCGATTTTCCAAGACTTCTCGTGACGCTGTTTCATTTGAACTTAACACCACTTCAATGTTGCGTACAGCTGTCGCATTATACAGTGTTGACAATTCACAGCACTAAGTCAAAGTGGCTTAACTTCAAGTTTATCAAAAGTTTCGTTAGTTATAGCTAGTTATAGCTAGTTCCTTGCTGTAAAATCTCGGTTAATGCGAGAATAACGTGATACAGAATTTTGCAGAGTGGTGAGTTTTTTAATCTCTTGTTGACTGGCGCTACTCCAGAAAACAAAACTCACCAAATGATAAACAACTTGACATTGATAGACCTTATTTTCATAACAACATTAACACTGTTAAGCTCTTTTTCTGACGTCAGCGAAAAATGGAAGATTTAAACCGCTAAGTGGTCAAAGACGTTCGTCGCATAAAGATGCTCTTTCGGACTCTTTCCTGCGGTTATTTCTAATCTTACAATTGTTTGCTTCGGCGAATCAGCCATTCCACATTTGGAGGAAATTCAGAAAACCTCTAGATTGAAAAGTATCAACTTCTAAATATTTGCCGAAGCCAGCAAATTCCATCGTAGATTATAACACTCGGCAGAAGTGAGCAGAAAAAAAAAAACATGCGAAACACAAAACGGGGACTTAACGCTCAGGTTGTCCTTCATCTGTACCAAACATTTCCTGGATCAAACAACTTTTAAGGCTTTTTAGGGTCACACAACTGATGTGGAACTAATTTCCATCGGCCTAGTTTTCATTCAACTGCGTAACCTGCGTGAAGACTCCTGATTACAAAGGCAATATAGTTTTTCATTTACTCCATTTCAAAAAGACTTACAGAAGATATCAACGTGTATTCAAACTACAAACGAAAACAAAGTTACCTTCGTATCAATCCCCTATTAAGTGGGTTTACGTTACGATAGGATTGGAAAATCGCCTACTTGACGAACGACTAAATAAATAGTTCTACAAGCTTTACCTTTAGTCGGTAAGAAGTTGAAAAGGAGAATTTTTATCGGTTTTTAGACGTACTTGTACGTCAGTGCGTAGTTTAACTTGAACAGATTCGAAGCAGACACTCGGCCCAGTGCCTCTACAGCTAGCGAGGAAGAGTTTTACTCTATTCAAAAAAAGTGTATGCTATTGTTGCAATTACGAAGAGAAATCTAAATTATTGTTGTTCCAATGTTGGAAGAAAATCAAAAGGGTAAATCCTAAATTGTTTGACGTTCTTGTTGAATTTTTTTCACAAGTACAGAGCGCCAATCCATGTACGTAAAAATCGCATTAAGATGATCTGACGGAACAAGGCATTCCGATAATGTTTCCGTCTGGATGTTTCCTCATATTTTTGGCCGGAAAATGTTACATCTAGCTATAATTTAAAGGAAGGTCACACCAACCTAATTGTGCAGTTGTTTACTTTCTGTGCGGGAATTAGTTTTTCCAATCAGTTTTTATAGTCGTTTACAACAACACGAACAAATATGAAAGAAACTTTTGGGCTGCGACCCCGGGCAACTGAAACACTTGGCTACTTATCCACTTGAGGCTGTAGTAAATTAACCACCATGAAATCTCCTTGTATTTTTACATTCAATCAGGAATCAAAATGCCTTTAGATGCAACTGCATTCAAAAAGACATATTTTCGAAAGCGTCAGAAGTGGACCACTTTTTTATGATTTTGAAATGGACATGTTCAATTCAGACGTGTTGCGTATTGTTGTCATTGATTGCTTGTGCAAACCTTTCAACTTATTACCCATTCTAGGGGTCAATAATTGTTTATGAAGCCAAATGGGCGTTAAATAGCGTGCATCCTTTACACGTGTGGGATCAAGCTGGCTTAGCTGCTTTGTGTTACTGTATAGAACTGTAATCAATTTCGGTTTTGAAACGAAAAGAAAACGAGCATTTAAGCTCCCTTCTTTGTTTTCTTCGAATTTTCTTCTGTCGTAAACGGGCCACCCAGGGTTGCCATGTAGCGGACAGACAGTCAGCTGTTGTTCAAATCTTTAAGAACTGTGCAACATCCTTTAACATATTATAATATAGTCACAATTTTTGCAGCTGTCTTGTCTAAAGAGTGTCTCGAGCAAGCCTGTTACAAGTACTGTGATTATGCAACATATGTTTTTTTGTGAAAACGCAAGTCGCTTTACTTATTTGGTTAAAGGGGCGACGATTCTTTTTACGAGCATTTAAAACTGAAGGCTATGGTACGTGGAAATTTAAGAACTCACGAAAATGCTTGTTTGATTTCTTTGCATTTCAGAGCAAGTACTGAATATCGTGCGAAAAGTGATTGTAAAGCATTGCATAAAACACCCAATAATGGACTTCTATTGTTTCCTGCCACAAAGCGATTGAAAAGAAACTTAGCAAAGCAGCAGGGGGTAAATTCGAAGAAATTACAACGCCTCTTTTGCCGCTTGCCTTTTCATACCTCTGTGTTAAGTATGTTTGATAGCCAAGGCTTGAATATTTTCATAACTTTTGCGCCTTTCAGAGCAAGACAGGTTCTGTTTGCATTGCTTGGTCCCTTTCATACTCTAAGCAACGTGTTTACAGTTGGCACTAATTTTCCAATAAACGTTTTAATTGTGTTTTCTTTGTAGCGATTTCAAGGGGTCAAGCGCATGTCATGGCCACAATACGAGCACAGGATGCAGCTAATAAAATGTGACACACAGAAATCCATTCCTCTGGATATCCGTCCAGATGAGTTTACTTGGAGACGAGATCCAATTTGGTCCTGTTTTGTACAGTACAAATCATTGCGCGCCATAATTAATAAATCTGCCGGTGGGGTCCATTCCTGCGCTTTAAGGCTCCACCCCGAAAATTAAGATGGATTGCAGTTAAATTAAAGGATTTGAATTTGCTAGCAGGCGCCACGACCATTTTCGTTCTGGGAAACAGCATAGGCTTTCTAGTGAAGAATTTCGCTATTTGACCACTAAAGTGAATTCCCGTTCCTTGAAACTGCACTGAACACACGCGCTGTGCAAGTTTAGAAAACAACCTAAAAACAAAGAAAATTGACATAAGCACGCAAGAGGGAATTTGATAAATGACAAGTTAAGTCAATGCTTCTTAAAAAACAATGTTTTTGCTTTGAATGGATATAAAATACCGCTTATATTGTGGGTAACATAAGCGTTAAGCGAAACATCACACCATCTTTACGCCAGATGGCCATTTATATGCAATTCTCTTCTAGCATGTTTCGTAATCGTTGTTGTGTCGCTGGTACGAAGTTTTTGACGACGTAGTTAACAACATAAGACCATTGTAAAGCTTTACAAAGCTCGAATTAATAAACATATGAAAAGGCTTGCAAGAAAGGCTGCAACACTTCTCTAATTGTTTTCATCTCTCAAAGCTAAACACCGCAATTTGTCGATCTTAGAGATAACCTTCCTTCAAGTTTACAACAATTAGATATCAGTCCTGCTTTCGTTCTTGCGAAGAGAAACATGAATTTCGTAAGCGTTTAGCACAGTCAACGCAATTCGTCCATTTTGTCTGCGAAGAACATACACTCAAGGTGTGCAAGTGAAGGACATTTTCTCTGGGAAAACGTTTGTTTCTTATTCACTGTGAATATCTTGACGACAGTAGAGAAGTTTTCCAAAAGAGAATCACGAAACAATTATTGAAATACCTGCGGACCCACAGAAAGTAAAAAACACAATTCTGTTGAAAGGGAAGTTAAATGCCCAACAACAAGGAAAAAAAGAACCATATTGAAGGCGAAACACAAACTCATTTAATAACGTTCCCTTATGTTTTTAAAGAAATTATTATAGGCCTTGAAATTATCTTTTTTTAGCTGTCTTTTATCAAGATAATATCCTTATAGGAACCAGACAAAACCACCTCTAAATGTCCGAAAGGCCCCCCCAGAGAGTTGACGCGCATTGAAAGACAAACAAGGTAAGAGGAAAGGACAATTTGCTCGCAAAGACGTCTTTTCATTTCTATAACGTGAATCTTCGAGTTGTAACTAAATATATAAGGCAATTAATAACTCCTCTGTATATCTATCTCAAGTGCTATTTATAATAACTGCCGTTTATTAGATCTGCGTGGTCATTAGAGATCGAAATTAAAATACACTTCATCGGACGTTTAAGCTGAAGACAACATGAACAAGCCACACTTTTCCCCTCTGATCAGAGTGTCAGATTCCGCGAAGATAAAGCCAATATGTAAACTTAGTTGTCAACAAAAAGCCGTCAGTTGGCGACTATGAGTGATAAACGTGAACGATTTGACGCAAAATGTGTTGCTTTTCGCGAAAATGCCACGTAGATTGAATGCACAGGGCTGAAAGTAATACGAGAGCTAATCTCGCGAGGTGGAGTAATGGAGAACATGTCACAGTAATATCGCAACGCAACACAACTAAAACACAGAGATTTCATTGTCGATCAGATTTATTCGAACATTTCGAAGCGTCTGTGTGCATTGTCAAAATGCTTGTTATGAGGGTTCATAAATTAATCGAGAATGTAAAAAAAAACAAATACTGATTTATTCGCACTGCTCTCTGATCCGTGCCCGACGAAAATATTCAGTAGAAATATATAAACTGTATGTTTCTAATATTCAAGTGACTTCTTATTTATTTTATACAAACTGTCTGTACATCTTTGATTCATAAACAACATTTCTATCGATGAGGTGTATTTACACGAATTTTGTCACGGATCGTATCCAGTAAAATCGGTTTATCCAGGCGATCTTTAGATTGCCCGTCACTGAACGCGCTGTTTAATATACTACAAGGAGGTTTTGAAAGATTGAAAATAATCTGGGAATTTCTTGACAGGCAACAGATAAGATTCGGCAGAGACATAGCACATAAATTATTTCCAGCGTGCAGTTTGATTGGATTCCTGTCATCTCGCAGAAATGTACATAGAAATCAACAGCACCCAGAGAACGAGGAATGAATGAGTTGTGTAATGTTGGCTTCCGCTTTGAACGTGTCGCGTGGGTCGGACAGTTGGAGGAGTTGCTAACCGTGGTTCTGTTGTGTTATAGGACAGTAGGTCCTGTAAGGTTCCCATTTCATCTAGGAGAAATGAATCGTCTAAAGCATGCCAAGCCGCAGCGCTAAAATTTTCGTCCCCCGTCGTTAAGAGATCGAATAAACATGAGTCAAGATAGAAGCCCGTGATTTTAGTCTTTGTACATTTAGCATGGGCGTCTAGGCGAGACATTTTATTTCTTCTCGGACGCATCCTCGCTAGTTGTTCGTCCGTGTACGATAACAGCTCCCTGTAGTCGATTCTCTGGCGGTAGGGGCATCCCGTTACACAAAGTCCTGTTGTCGGTGCTTTGATTAGAAGCTGTTCGGGGATTTTCACATGAAACGTCAGAAATTCACCGACCTGTCGGATAATTATAGTCGTGCTAATGTAACAGATTTTAATCTCGATGTGAACTTGTGCTCCCTTTTGGCGTCGATAGATTTTCGCTGCGCAATCTGATGGTCCTGTTTTTCGAGTTCCATCGTGAAACTCAGCGGGTAGCAGACCCGCTTTTGCTCGGTAGATTTTTTGATCCACACAACCTTTTCCTTGAGCTTTTATCAGAACGGTGATCTGAAGAAAGAATCACAAGTACAGCGATTAGTAAACTCGATCCCCAAAACGCAATCGATCAAATTTGGCAGGCTCTTGTGTTAGCTGCGATGATGGATTGCTTTATTTCAGATACAAATTGCATGATGATATGTGATTAGCTTCATCACAAAAGCGAACGAGTTGAGTTTATGCAAGTATGATTAGAACACAGTGCGTTTAATGAATAGCGTGTTTACCCGTGAAACGAACATCACCACAGCTCAGCCGGACTCATTAGGAAACACACAGCTTGTGAAATCTACAAGCACAAGCCTGTGTAACACGCCATGCTTTTCGCAATCAGTTGGAGTCCATATTTGAATTGCAAGCAAGCTCTCAGCTGCAGGATATACATGCATAATTCAAAGCTATGTTGTTTGAACACGTTCCGTGTTAAGATGTGTAGAAATCGAAAATAATTTAAAATCCCTTACCGTGTTTGTAGCAGTTGCGCTTGATCCTGCAACAAGGGGTACGTTGGTAACTTGGACAGAGAAATACTCTGTGTCGATTAAAGGCCACGCGCCCTGTACTACACATGTTTGACGTTCTTCCGTGAATGTTTTTAAATGCGGGTCCCCAAATAAAGCACACAAACGAAAGTCGTGTGGGTTTCGCCTAATTTGTTCTTTGGACGGTTTGGTTTGCATGAATGTAAAGTTCAAACAAGCAGGCTGCTTATGACCTGGTGTCACAGGAGTTTTTGTGGTTGGACGAGCTGTTCCGTTCGTGGGCAGCGAAACATTCCCGCAGTTGTGGTCCTTCATTTGCCGTGGTATAAGCGTAATTATAGTGCGGAAGTTTATGTCAGAGTTACAGCTTTTCACGGCGCTTTGAACGTCCTGAACACAGCGAAAAAAAATTGCCAACGCAGTACAAATTGGTCGATTGGTTTCGGGTTCCGCTGCATCCACTGCGCTCTTGTACGGCGCTATGCATCGATCGTTCAATACTGGAATACACTGTTGTCCCTCAGCTGACACGAGAAGCTCTGCGAACACAAATAAGATAGCGAGTAATGTGAGCGTATTTATATTCACGGGCATAACAACACAGGATTACACGCTGCCGAAACGGACGCGCGAACCGAAGCGCGCAACAATTGTAGAGTTGTACTCACGTTGCGGAAATAGACAAGTCGATAGTAGCACTTGGAAAACGGCAGTCAGTCCCAGTTTAAATCGAAACCTCATGTCCTTGTTACACGGCCGTCTGAACTGTCGCACATAACTGCATCCAGACCTTGTAAACTGTACCGATATTCTGTGTTTGTTGCGCGACTCAACTGCGCTCGATCTGTAGCAGGCCAATTTGCTTGACGGGAATGGAAAACCAAATGAGTCAATTCACTTATCAATCAGAAAGTTGACAGCTTCAATACAAAGATACTGATTAACAAGTCCGCCAGTATATCTGTTCTCCCGCCCTGATTGACCTTATCGGCGATTGAGAACTTTTTAAGCACAGCAATGCAGTTACAGGGCCAAGTCGTTCCGCAAACATTCGTTTACGCGAAGCTACATTCAAATAAAAGGCTTGGGAAAAAAGCCCGGCTCTTATAGGGGGCTGTCAGTTTCGCAGTAGCCCCCTAGTGCGGTTTCCCGTCACAGTAGAACCACCGAAGCAGCTGTCATTCTAATTAACTATCTATTCTTTTCTTTGTTTTCATTGGTTCGCACCGAGCAGTATTATCGCCCGCGGCTATTCAAAGTACCCTTTTCAAAAGGACCAATCAAAAGCCAGTATCCAGCACGGAACTCGTACATAATTGAGCGACTTGTCATTCATCATTTTCTCCTTTGTGTTCTCGCTCGGTGATTGGTGGAGAAGCTTGAACATTACAAAGGGGGACGGAGTGTTGACATAACCACCGGGAAACCCGACTGTTAGATCTAACCTCAAACAACAAAAGCACGCCGCAGCTTCATCAGTGTCACATAGAGCTCCCAGTTGTAGAGTTCGTAGCGAAAGTAATTTCGATTCCTTTCGCAGTGACAGCATGTGTAAGCTTCCATGACTAAATCCTTTTTCCTGTGGCGGCAGGCTTTTCCAAATCAAGCGATGTTTTAATTGCACAACCTTGTTGATTTTGCGTAATTATACTTTTGTAGTTCAACACTTCGAAAAATTAGAAATGTCATTTGGGAGGGCTGTACACAAAGATAACACAAAGGCTTTATCGCAGACTAAAAGAATCGATTTATATTGCCACAATGCGTCGCGAAATAACCATTTTTTCGTTTCAATGGCCAGCAACACGCATTCCGAACGCGGTTTTTGTCGTGAGGACGCGGTATAAATTAGTTATTCAGAAGAACAGAAGTGGTAGAGAATGCGAAGAACGTGCTGAGTTAATACTGCGAGCCCGCCAAGACTCTATCCCATTGATTCGTTGTACCGCCCACATATAATGAATATTGCTGTTTCTTCACGTCGCGAACACACAAAACTCTTTTTCCGGTGGTATCATTTAAGGTTTTACGAGCGCCTCAAGAACGCATATTTTGCCTAGCAAGCTCTCAGCGTGCGAAATTGAGTCACAATGGTTAAGAATCTGTGGGAACACAGCGAGAGAACTTTCTGGCTAAAGAACAATCATTTTTCGGAACTCGATAATCAGAAGTCCAGCTTTGAGAATGTCGTACTGCGCTTTGAAGCGAACCAATTTCCTGTTATTTTATGCTTCTGGAAGTACACTGTATGCCAGTAGCCCTACTGCTTCAGAATTGTCTATTAAATTTTAACTAGAACTGACTAACTTTAACCATTTGTGGTAAAAATTTCCTGAATCTCTCTTAAGCTCAAAAAGGCTGTTTTGCCCTGGGTTCGTACACGACACCCTGGGCTTCAACTATTTAAATAGGAATTAAGAATTCTATCTAGAATGAAATCTCAAGTATAATGTTCCATTTTGTCTGTTTTTTTAAGATGGTTTCTTCTGTCAACTCGAAGTTATTGAGAAAAGTTAAACAACATTCAGGGATTGTTCCAAGGAGTTTTCAATCCTTGAATTGTCTTCCTTCCCCGCTGTTGCCACAGAAAAGAATTATCCGACGCAATTTAAGCCATGGTATGGAACATAGTTTGTAATAACATACGACCAACTGAGGTGTTTGTTTGCAATTCAAGAAGGAAAATTGAAAACTGTGGGAGACAGGAGTTATGCAGATAAGGTGGCAATTCGCCGTGGGTTATTTTTATCCAAAAAATGAACACATTTCAATCTTTCCAACTGTGTCTCGACTGATTATGAACAAATTAGTTTTCTTGCTCTAAACAGAACTCACGGCAAGATTTAATGCCCATTTATTCTCTGTATCGAAAGGCCGCGAAGAGGTTCTTTTTGAAAACGGCTATTTGAAAAGCAACAAGCATTTCTGGAACTTGTGACTGAGGTACTGCTGTGAAGCGACGTGAGCTGAATTCCAATGAAGCTCAGTGTACGCGACAAATACATTTGGAAAGCCGTGAGATTTCAGTTGGACATTCACAGCTCTTGTTCAAAACCTGCCAAAACTGTGCCGCGCTAAAAAAGGTTGTTTAGACCGAACAGTAAAAAAAACAAAGATTCTGAAATGAAAAGAAACAGTTTCATAGTATTAAAATATACACCCGTGGCTGAAGGCAGAGCGTGATTCCTTTCACAGTAAACATGGCTGGTCTTTGACGGCTATTTTGGAAAGCTTCTCAACTACCGTGTTATCTCTTGTCTAGTGAGGTATAAATTCTTCGAATAAACACTCGTTTATCACCGGTTAAAATCGAAATTTCCATCGAAAATTCATCTTCTCCTTCTCGCCACATTTACAATTAGTTAAATTGGCCTCTCGAGTTCAGCGGGGGTCTTAGACCAACCATTAATTATCGAGTCGACTCTAATCACTGAAAAAGGAACTTGAATCTAAGAGGAAATATGTTCGAGTTAGAACTTTCACAATGTCAAAAAATTCGAATTAAAGACTCTAATTTGGGGTTACACAATTGAAACCGGTCCGACGGAATACTTTTGGGGTAGTTTTCCTCAAGCAAACAAACTGAAAACGTTATTAAATAATGAATTAGGCGGGCCTGAATTGGCGGCTCATGGAAATATGGACGGTTTCAATTGATTTGCATTCCGTTAGTGCGATACTACAAGTAATTAGTTTAAAATTAGTGGTTCGTTCGCAGAGGAACTTTATAGTCTTAATGTTTGATACCGATCACCTAAGTCAGGGCTTGTACTTGAGTAAGTTTCCGTTTGCTGACACCAATCACTACAAAACTTTTCAAAGCTATTGTTTTTTAAACTATTTTCATTAAAATACTTTTTCCCGTTAGAAGAGAATCGACAAAGAACTATTTTCATCTTTAAAACGCGCCAAAAAAGAAAGAATTGTTAAAACTCCTTGCTGGTTCTCGGATCATTGTAATTGAACCGGGTGGCTGTTTAAAAATTAATGTATTCTCTAGTCACGCGAGTTTATAATCCCACATGATGTTTTAAAATTATTTTTGTTTTAACTCGCCGGTATTGCTCTCTTAAGTGGTTTGTTTCTCGTACGTGGAAGGTTTGGTGTTCAGACCAACATCATAAGGACGCAATTGTTCGTTTTACCAAAATGTCATTCTAGGCTTTTTAAAAAACGCTTCAAACAAATTGAAATATTGGAAAACTATTTTCTTCTTCGTCAGAGCAAGATTGGACCAAGAAGAATTCTTTCGCAGCCAAGCCGTGAATAATGGCCTAAACTGTTGTTTTTCGGGTTTAATGAGGGAAGAAAAATTGATAATTTACAACTAGGTCGCAAGTGCTGTTGAGGTTAATCATGTCGAACTTTCAAGTTTGGTTTAAAAAAATTCCACAGTTTCGTGTATGATTCGATTTTAATATTGCTTTCGAGTACAAAAACTGTAATAAGTACTTCATATATCGTACATTACACAGAAAACAAATGATATGATTTCGTCGACAGGGAAGCCTGAATATCTTGACACTGTTTTATCTACATGACAAAACACACACTAAACCACACTCACAGCGTCAAATCTTTCTGGAAAGTTTCGCAGGCAAATGTAATAGCTGTTTCGTGTTCAGCGTGGGTTTGTCGAGTTATTGTGCTTGCGAAAGTTTTGAGAGCTCAGGTTGCCCGAAGGAGGCGTTGTCAATAGAATTTCCAGTGTTTCCCAGTTTACTCCCAAATTCTATAAACTGATAGTTGCACGACGGATAACTGATGCAAGGACCAATTCTTATATGCCATAAAGATAGGGCTCGGGAAAGTATTGGACAAATGCTTGTGGAAGAAGATTTGTTGCTTTCTCACGTCTAAATTAATGGGCAATTCTGCTAGCTCTGTTGTCATGGTAACCTGCGCACGGTGAAATTTCTGTGCTGGGAGAATATTGTCTATTTTCTTTGCCTGTTTTATTGCTTCGTGGAGATTGAAAATCTACACCGCTAGAAAATTTGGGACTTCCATCATTATCGTTCTCAAGTTTTGAAGGTAGCAAGGAATTTTTCTTCGTTCAGTAGGGACAGAAAAAAATTTTATGTCTTCTTAGGGACGAAAATATTTGCACACGTCACATGAAGCACTAGCGTGCTTCAATGATTGACGTGTGCCTTGGCAAGTTCACGGGTCTAGTGACGCACAAGTTCTTCAAAAAACTTGCCGATTAATTTAAACGAATTTCGCTTTAATGTTGATTAAGGAAGAAGTATTTGGTTTGATCCGAGTTCAACCAAAAAGAAATTATTCCATCCATGAATGCCGAATTCCCTTTTCAGTACTTGACCCAGTTCTTAAATGAAACAAATGGAATTTACCTTCATAAATGACATAAAATTCTCAAATCGAGTTTGAAATGACCCTTTTAATATTTGTAGGAGCAATGAATTTGTCTTAGCGTTTTATAAACTGAATGAATTAACCCATGCCGAATAACAACTCGACTCCGAAACAAAGCCTGGTATATAATTTGTCTGTGAATAAAAAGGTACAAGGCTTTTAGAGCCCGTTAATAGCTGGCTCTGCGGTTTAACTGAAAGTGACAAATCATTTCCTTTGAAAATTACCCAGACTGGTTTAACCCCGTGAAAATGTAACTAAACGTTGATGAATTTTCTTAAGTTTTGTTTATCACCGTACAGTGTTTAAACGCGTTGCACTAGTTCTGACTTAAGCTTCAAACAGCCGTTGCAAAACAAGTTTGATAATTTAAATATGCAGGCGACTTCCTAATTGCTTAATCGGAAGGCCCCAGAATATCAACAAAATTTTCCCGACTTCAATATTAAGCAAACCTCGATAACAAAACTAGGACCGATGAAACCACAAACTAACAAGAATCAAAAGTTTAGAAAATGATTCAAAAGTAGTCGTTCTTTTGGGAGTTTTCTTCCAACAAAGGTCTTTCGCGAGACAAGTGCGGTATCATCAACATTAACTTCAGGAAATTAAACCTTAAATTTGGGAGCTATTAATTGGAAGTTTGTTTCTAGAAAATGTCGACGCTGCGATGGGCGGCCAAGTGCCATATGCGAATAATGTGAATTAGTACGTGTAATAGACAAAGAAGACGAAAGTTAGAAAGTCTTTCCACCTTTCGATGTTTTAAAATTTAAAAAACAGGGAGCCCCAAGTATTTTTTAAGGTACTGAAAGAAGAAACTCATCTTTTATTCACTGTGCTTCACAAGTTTCAAAATAAAGGTGCGAAGCTATTTCTTTATTCAGATATAAAACGATCACACTCCATTAACTTTTTTCCTAAAGAAAAAGTCTAAAAAGTTCTCATATTGCATGTTAATTACGTCGGAACTTTTAATACACTAACGAAACAGCCGACTTTCTAAGTCTCTTATCCCAGTTTGAATTAATGGTTCATGTTAATGGTTTCGACGGTACCTTTAGGTCATCTTACAACTGAATTCGTATTAAGTTGCACCAATTTTTCCTTAACACTTCAGGTGTGACGTCTGCCCAGCGGCAAAAAGAAAAGATATTAAAACCTGTTTATAGGTAGATGCGACTCTTTGATGGGAACACATTTTGGCGATATAAACAGATGGAAAAAATGCAATTTAAGAACGCCGCTAAAATAGCAGCTGAAATATGCCCTATTTTGAACACTATAATAACATTGAATAGTTTTTACAGAGTCCATCTTCCTAAAGCTGCAGAAGTGTTTCGTCGCTCACCTCTTAATTTTCGATCCATTCGCGTTTTCCCTGTGTCATCAAACTTAGTAAAAGAACACTACTTATAGCCACAGAGAGACTACTTCTGCTTCCCGATAATGGAAAACGGGAAAAACACATAGAATTATAGGTTTCACGCAGCGAAAATGACTAGTGCGAAGACCACCTGGGTTGCCAGAATGGCTGGCCCCCAACAACGTAAGAACAGCAAAACCTCAATAATTTCTTATGTTGATACTTCTCAATGAAAACAACACCTTGAACAAGGCTGCAAAGCAAAAAAAAATAATAAAATATGAGACCATTAGTTTTGTACAGAATGTGAAATAGCTAACGGTTTTTGAGACAGAACATTGCTAAACCAACAAAATATGTCATTATTAAGGAAATGTGTATTTTACAAAACGACCACAATTGAACTGACAATAAAACTGCCCTTTTTCGGTTCAGAACGTTCCCTGCGTTTTTGAAAGAGAAATTGTCTTCACAACCTGAGCGCTACACCAAAGTCAGTAACAAAAATTGTCAAACAAAAGGAGAGAATTCGGCTGTCTTAATCTCTTCGAATGGGAATTGGAACAGTGAAGGCTAAATACTAAAAAGGTTTTGTGCTTAAACCTGCTTAAACTCCTCACAAATTGCTCGCGGGATCATACAGGTGATTTCAG
>OMLO01001376.1_pt1 | contig 18637 bp, 11 predicted proteins | sample 1674811 | NCBI WGS metagenome assembly OMLO01 (sample SAMN06265003, study PRJEB25207) | coral metagenome | isolation source: Coral host | place: Mexico:La Bocana,Puerto Morelos, Mexico | collected 2008-11-13 | reverse complement strand
ACTGCATATATCAGAGATGATCAATGCCCTCTGAAGCCAAAAGTGTGTTGTCCCAGCCATCTGCATACCATATCGTGGCAGAAGCCACTCACAGAAAAAGATAGCTGGAGTCTCAAGTTGAGACGACACTTCACTGAGAAATGAAAGCATTTGAACGTCTCGATGTAGGACAAAAATGAAAAAACATCAGTTGCACCATTCAAGCAATGAGGGTGAGATATCCAGTGTTGAAAACCCAAAGCGCTCCATAATGCTATCAGAAGTCAGCAAAAGCTGAGAACCCAAGGCGCAAATAGTGCTATCAGAAATCAGCACCAACCACCATTACCCAAGCTCAGAGATGCCAGATGGTCAAAATCGTGATGAAGGTCCTAACACTTCACCAAGCTTCAATCTGAAAGGTGCATCTGGCAATGACTGACGAAGTGTAATACCATGAAATTGTACAACAGCCCGGTAAAATGCACTTCATCAGCTCTTATCACCAGAGGCACTTGGAATATTGCAATCCTCAGGACTCACGTAGTTGAGCCAGGACATTGGCCAATGCAAGTTCCTGGGTGGGCACTGCCGTCGGTGGTTGTTTCCATTGATGATACTTGTCACTGCGAATCATCCAGACATGTGTGACATCAAAGAGAAACCATTCAGGCAAAATTGTCCACACCACAGGTTTGCAATTGTCATCGTGAAAGAGCCATTTCAAATCTTCATGTTTGTCCAGATATGCAATGACGCAGTTGTAATGCCCACCTCTGGCATTTCCATGGTAGTGCACCAATGCTGTAATCTGATATGGGATCTTCGCAATGCTGAGACTGGCATCGATGAAGCAAGGCAAAACAACTCGAAGGTCGCCAAAGTCAAGTGCAGTGCGGTCAATGGTATGGGCATCTTGGAATCGACAAATCTGAAAGCATAAGATATGTGAAGCTTGTTCAACAGCCTGCAGCATGCCATTTGAATGATGCCATTGGTCCAAAACATGTTGAAATTGTTTCGGAGGAGCCAAGTTCACCCACAAATCTGAATGCAACAGAATTGGAGAGCATGCATCGCTCTTTTCAGCAATGACCACTTCGGTTGCTCTGAGAAAACGTCTGCTGGTGGTCACTGCAACATGTCTGCTGCAGATCCACCCAAGAAAGTAATGCAGAAACTCCCCATAGTCCTGCTGAGTGGTGGATCTTTCCCCTCGCAACTGCTGCCATTGAGCAAACCCCGATTGAAGCCTCGAGTGGCTTCTCAAGCAAAGTGGCTTGGTCTCTCCATCCTTCACAATCTCAAGAAAGGTGGCTGTGGCCTCTCCCCAGCTCCCCATTGTGAAATCACCACACATCAAATGAGTCCACATGATGGTGAGGAAGGTGGCATTGACATAGCATTGCGCATTGTCGTTCACCAAAATGAGATCACTCAAGATGTTGCAGTATACCAAGATCTGTCTACTTCTGCTTGTGGCGTTTCAACAGGTCGTCTGCAAGTCTGGATTGTTGTTGATGGTGAGGTTTCAGGCGAATCTGAATGAGTTGCCACACGCTGCAATTCACCAGTGTCATCAGAAGGCTGTGCAACTTGTGGTCTTTCATGTCCAGCTCGAGCCGCCAAGGGATGACTGGAGCTTGCTTCGTCTTGCTCTGAAACGCATGAAATCTCACTATAGCTTCCGGCCTTTCCATCAACTTGTAGATCTGTTCCAAGGTCTGCATCAGTTCTTTCATTGGAATGCTGCCAATCTTGTTGTCCAACTCCAAAGACTTCTTGTTGTGATCCCATTTGAGAAAGGGCCATGACTCATGACGAATCCTGAAGCACTATCTTGCTTTGAAGACTCGACTGCCACAAGGGGTAATCCTTCTTGCAGTCCATCACCTTGGTAACCCTTTGAACCAGGGTCTGCATCACATGGAGCACCAAGCATTGCCGAAGAGATTGGGTTGCTTGATGCTGCTGTTCTTGTTGCTTCCAATTGCTGCTGGTCTGCAAGATCTGGGACATCAGGCCGTCCTTCTCGGTTGACATGAAGAGGATGAAGGTGTTCTGTTGGTGTAGGCAATTCAGGTCTCTCTCGTGCCTCAAGATCAGTTGACACATCAGGGATAGCATCTTTGGAAGAGCTTCGCCGTCGCTGCCGGCTGAAGGCTTCCTGGATGGTAGTTCCCACTGCTGGCCCCTTCTTTGCTTCTTCTGAGAGTGGCCGTTTTGAGCCCCGTAGTCCGCCAGCATCCCAAACACATCCCGAATCTGGGATGGCACGTCCTCCAGCTCGACTTCCATGGGATGGTGAAGTCAAAGGAATGAGAAGCCACGTCACAAAATGCAAAAGAACTGGGCATTCAGCCAAATGGTCATCGTATTCATGGTTTGCAGTTGGCACAATTGTCACGCCACACCAATCACATGTAGTCAAGTGATCATGACCCTTTCTGTGAATCACCATTTGAATCAAACACTGGATGGCCTGCTGCGGTTCCGGATGCATTGTTTGGAGGTGGCGGCGAAGGACATGTTCTTTGGCCGGTCCTGTCAATGTAACAGACTTCCCACAGCAAAGGCATTGTTGACTCAAGATTGCACGAAAGGTTGCATCTTGTTGAAACAACTCAAAATCTTTTGTCTTCAAGGCATCATGCATCAAGAGAAACGATCGAAGGGGCACATGTGTTTCCATCCTTTCCCTGGCAGCATCATCATACACCACAGGAATATTGAACAATGCATTGCCATTGAAATGTTTCATGCTCAGTTGATGAAAGAGAACACATGTATGGGTCGATCTGAATTGTTTGATGCGTGGCACGCAACTGCAGCCTCGTGGAGCAAATCCCTGCTGTAGAACCTGGCGATACTGCTCTCCTTCTTCAGCCAGTTCACTATGTTGCTGACATAAATGTCCCACCAGGTTGGACACTTGAGAAAACTTCTGAGTGCAGAATTGGCAATCATGGGTCAGTCTTCGTCTCATTTCAAGATCAGCCAGAATCAGGTCAATGCGTCCCACTGACAACTGTTCAACAATGTCTGAATCACCGTCTCGTGTCCAAAGTCTAGCGAGGTCAAACTGTGAGCAATGTCCATAGATGATATGCTTCCTGAGAGCTTGCTGACAATGATGCACTGAGCCACAATGTGCACAGGTCACTTGATCCTCCAGACTGTCTCTTGCAGGGGTCCAGTCATGACACGGAAACGAATGAAGGGTTGTCAAGTGCTTTTTCAATTGTGCTCTGTCTGCTGCAACAAACTGGCAAAGGAAGCAGGTGAAGTGCAGCGGGTCATCAGGTTGCGCAGCACGTAGCTCTAAGATCGCCATCTGCAGGAAGACTGGGCACAGGTGAGTCTTGTTGAAACCCGTCATGCAGTAACTGCAGGGTGACAAATTGCCTGTAAACTGCCTCATTCTTTGAACCCCCAATGCAATAGCCTCTTGAAGCTGGGCTGGATGGTTCGATCGCATATGTGCAGTAATGGCCTTTGTGTGACTCATATGTTTGGAGCATAGAATGCAGTGATACTGCAAGTAATCACACAGTCATCTGTCACCTCGTACACTGGCATAGTCAGCTTCCACAGCAAACACCAGTGCTCGATCATAGAACTCTTGGTGTAGTGGTCCAGGTTCCATCACCACAGTATCCTCCCAATTCCAGTCAGGAGTCAAAGGGGCGGTAGTGTCTTGAAGTAAGGTGGCAGGGGCCCCACAAACATTGGCACGACAACGCAAATTGAAGCTACTCCATTTGAGAAACATTTTCTTACAACGTCTACATTGTGGCATGCCATTTGTAGTGTCCTGTCTGTAGTCCACCTGTCGTTTCAGAGGCCTTGGTTGTGCATGGAATAAAGTCATGTGTCTCTGCAGTTCTGGTTTGTTTGGAGCAATGAAAGAACAGTAAATGCAGGCAATCTCTTCAGTCTCTGAGTCAGGCTCTGAAATGTCCACTGGTTGGCAAAGTCTGGATGTGATCAATGTCCTGGTGGAATGTAATGGCTGCCAATCAGTCAAGTGGATCACATCACCCACGGATACACTTTGCAAGGCTTTGGTCAAACTGAAAATCGCCTGATTGACCAGCTTGTCAAGTGTCACCAATGGCGGCTCTACACGATAACGTTCAAGAACAGCAGTATGAGTTTCACGTGTATGATGAAGTATATTGCCAATGGTTCGTCAGTACATCTGATGAAGAGTCTGGCATATGAGATTGATGCCATTTTCCTGAAGTCCAGTGTAGAAAACTCCATAACAAACGGTGGGAATGATGCATGTTCTCATTAGTTCCATTCGAAGTTTAAGAGACATGTGGTGTTTTCTGCACAGCCATGGTTGCAACCTTTTGAAGTTGTTCCATCCAGCTTGAACCCTGACCTCAACTGTCTGTCGTTCAAATTGGTCATAGGAAAGGATGATGCCAAGATACAACTGCTTCTTCTTCAAAGGAATCTTCATATTGTTGTATGCCAGCACAAGATAATGAAGCTTGGACGCATCAACACACGTGTGGTTTTTCTTCCATTTTTCATATCCTGGTCCCTTTCCACGAATGATCACACGCGACTTAGACGGGCTAATCTGCAGGCCCAGGCGTTCGATGGCAGCAATGATTTCTTCGAAGTACTTGACTGCTTGTGTGAGTTTAGAGATGTTGTGAAAAACACAGTGAACATCGATATCGTCAGCATATATAGTAAGGTTTGACGACAACCATGCACGTGGAATACTGCGTTGTAAGTCATCAATCAACAATGCCATGACTGCCGTCCACAAGTATGGTGCAATGCTGCACCCCTGACGTACTCCTCTACTCACTGGAATGCTTCTGCAGGTGTTGTTGACCTCAATGTGATAATGAGTGTCCTGATGCCATTGGATGATCAGGCACTGCAATCTGGGGTCAAGCTGGGTCGTCTGCAGTGCAGTGAGGAGAGTAGGTCGAGGAACTTGCTCAAATGCCCTGCGCAAATCAAGAAAGGGCATTATGCCGCCAGCACAGTGAAGTCTCGGTTGTGAAAGAGTTGAAGCATGTATGGATCTTTTTTGATGCATCAATAGCTGCCTGACTGTTCCACAGTGAACTGCACCACGTAAGATAGAGTCTCTTGTGCTCCTAAAAGGGAGGTAAGCAAACTGTGGGTATGTTCCTAACCACTGAAGCGTCTGATAGAGTGCCTTCTTGGCCACCAACTTCAGCACTGCTTTCCCCAATGGCTTTTGCAGCCCCAACATACCCAAATTTTCCAACCTGGTAGATGGTTTGTGTGGTTTCGGAAGCCAACATCCCGATGCATCACGCCATGTTTGTGGGATAATTGGTGGATTCTGATTCCACCATAGTTGCAATTTCTGCATTAGCCGCTCAGCTATGAACATCGATTGTGATTTCCACAGTGGTCCCGGAGCAAAGCCTGGCGCAACTGCCTTGGTCGAAGGAATAGTGGCAATCACCTGTTCAAGTTCAAGAAGATTGAAAGGAACTCCAGGTACTGGCAATTCAGGAGGTGCAATCGATGGGCCTGACCAATTGTCGTGGATGAACTTTACATAGGCTGCAGTTTCTTCCGGTGGAGGCAAGAACTCACCTGCATCGTTTCTGAGATGTATTCTCTTAGTTTTTTGCCCGGGGGGGCAAGCACGTGAAATAGCATGGTAAAGTCGAAAGGAATCATGTTGTTGGAAGGCCTGTTGTGCCTCCATGGTGAGCTGCTTGATCTTGGTGTGCTTGACCTCCTTGATCCACCTGATGTGCATCTTTTCCATCTTCTGAAACAATGAAAAATGCTTCCATCTGATGAACAAGGTGTGCAAGTCTGGTGTTCCAGGTTGACATAGTTGGGCATAGTGATGCCATCTCTGAACTGCAAAACCAGATTGAGCTTGTGACTGCGCTTTGTGGCCAGACTGGAAATAATGCATCAGGCCTTGTGAGAGGATCCGGTACATGTCGTCAAGTTCATGTAAGTCAGTGGCATGTCTCAAAGCATAGTTAATGCCAGTCTCACAACATTGCCAATGTAATGTGTCTTGCCTGAACTCGGTAGTACAAAAATCCTTCACCTGACATGGAAATCTGGTCTGACAGGTTCGAGGTTGTCTGAACTACTTATGATTCACACTTGTAATCATAGGGGCATGATAAGCTCCAGTGCGCAAGAATGGTGCATCAGTGAGCATCCCAACCTGCTTGGCTGATGTGTCTGCATCTCTATATCGAACCGTGATGTGGTCAATCCTCGAAGGCCCCGATGCGGTGTAGGATGTGGCTCCCAAAGCGGGTATCCAAGTGTTGAGTGCAACCAGTTGAAAATCATTCATCAGCTGTGACAATGTGGATGAGTCGCCATGTTGAGGTCCTAGCTTGTTCCCCGTCTTTGTCACAAAATGTGCTTGTCCTACCAAACGAGGCATGCTGGGCAGTGGGCAGTTGAAATCTCCAAGAATACACAGAGAATTGCGGTTGGGAATCTCCTTCAAGAGTTTGCCAAGTGAGGTCCAAATCTGTTTCCTGCGAGATTTTTGTGTAACTGCTGCGCTCCAAGTATGTTGATAAACTCCAATAATATCAAAGGATCTGGGATGTAAATGCAGCCTGCAATGCACCAATCTGCCTGCTTCAACTTCTCGCCAAACAATCTGGTTCGACCTGCACAACCTGGTTGCCACAAGTACAAGTAAACCTGAGGCTTTGTCTGTCTGCCCTTGATCATGGCCAGAATGTATTGCATTCCAGTGGGATGTCTGCCATTGAGCCGTGTATCACCAGTGAGTCTCACTAATTATGGCAATGTCAACCCGTTGAAGATGCAACCACTGTAAAAGTTCATTGTATTTGTCTGAGCTCAGGGCACCCCCATTCCAATGAAACACAATCAAGCGATTTTTTGGAATATGTTCAAGAGGTTGTGAACTCGGTACAGATTTGGGTCGAGGTGTAAAAGCAGGCTTGGTGGGTAAAACACTTTGTTGCTGCCAATATTGCCCCTTATACCACGTGTATTCATGTGTGTCGAGCCTGTGATAGGCACGTCGTAGGCTTCGCTTCTTGATCTTGGTGATGGAAGATCTGCCATGATCTTGACCGTGGTCACCTTGTGGCCAACTGACATGAAATTTCGTGGGATATTTGGATAAACCTCGAGTCATTGAGGTTTCCACTCCCCCCCTTGCATGGCCAAGGAGGAACCCTCGCTCCAATGCATCATCTTGGCATTGCACGTCATGACTGTCTGATTTTTTTCTGATTTTCGGGCGTGTCAAGGGGGTATTCCCCGTAGCCAAAAGCTTGCAAAAGTTGTTAATTGCAAAAAAGGACTCAGATCGCCTTAGCGTTGCTATTAAAATCTGGTCCCATGTGCTCTGCCTGATCATCAAGCTGCTGGCGGAAGACAGCAAGATGGGCTAGAGCTGCATCTGATGGCTGCTCATGAGCAATGATTCCATCATGCTCTGCCAGCCAATCCGAAAGGGTGATTGAGAGTGCTTTGCACAAATCACCTGGGTACTCTTTCAACTTTGCCGTTTGAAAGGCACCCCCAACGCTTTCAAGCCCGATACTAGTGCCCTTGCTGCAAACAAGGGATTCACATTTCCGTAGCGAGGCTCGTGGTTGCGAAGGCCCGATGAACAGCAAGCTCGTCGGTTTCGGTGATGGAGCTCCGAATCTGCCCTGAAGGATAGAGCACCTCACCACTTTCGGCATCCTGTAGATGTGCTGCATCAGGGTAAGCCGCCAAATCGAAACTGCTTGGTCCTTGTCCGCCCCATGAGGTTCTTCGGGATGCTCAATGCAAGCGAAATGGCCAATTGCAGATTGAATGATGGCAGCACGTAGAACGAAAAGTATCAGCAAATTGCCGATCAGGATTTGCCTTGCCTCGCGTAGGGTAAGGCTCGAGAATCCCCACGGATGGGATCTCGATCTGATTGGTCTGATCTTCACATTCTCGATCTCGTTGTAGCGCGCCACACTGTATGTTTCGCATGGCGGGCCAGCGAAAAACGCCAGCACATAGCCAGCAATCATCCACTCCAGCCATCTTTGCTGTACTCCTCTCTGGGAGAAGTCACCGCCGTCCCCAAAGATGATGTCAGCGCTGAGGATCTCCACCCTGATGCCGCTAGGGTAGGTAAGACTCTCAAGATAGCTCTGGAGATCATTGGGCCTTCTTCGTCCACTGAAAAAGTGGATCACAAACATCGTTTTGAACCACTCTGCCGCAAGGTGCTGCTTAGGCCATCCATTGTGATTGGCGAGGTCCTCGTCCAATATAGCTCTCCATGGCCTCGGCTTTGCGGTGATAGTTCTTCTGGAGCTCGGAACCAACCAATTCAAGAGGTCAAGCTGTCCAAGAGAGAGAAAGAAGGCTCTAATCAGGCCGGCTCGCTCTCTGGTACTGTTATGTGCCACATCCAGCATTGAGTCCTTCCAACACTCAAGGGTGATGCGCACTGTCTTGAACTCCACCGTAGATTGTACAAGTTCTGCTCGAAGTACTTCAAGAAGGTCATCCACTGTCCTGTGCTCCTGCGTCTCGTCCAGGGGAATGGTGTAGAACAACTCGTCAAGCAGTTGCTCATCCCAGTCGACGTCCACTCCAGCCCAAAAATCTTTGACCGGGAGGCTCACTCCTGGAACGGTAGAGCATGGTTGAAGTAGTTCCTCTCGTTGCTGCTTCTGATGCCGTGAGCCTATTCCAGGCTCCTGTGGCACTTCCATACGGGCACGGGCTAGGGTTCGCCTGCATTTGCCACTGTACCGTAGGTGGTGAAGAAGCCGCTTGTATTCCCAGTACTCCGTGTTGCACGCTGCACAGTACGTACCTCCTGCATAGAGTCTCGCCTTATTGACCCTCTGGTGGCACTTAAAAGCATGCGATGCCCATCCAGTTCTAGAGCCAAAGACTCGTTGGCAACTGAGACAAATATGCTCTGCTTGAGATTCCTTCGGTGACTCCATCACCTCTGGGAAGTCAAAGTTGGCGAGGTCCATTGCCTCTGCGAAGTCGCTGTAGCCCTCGTCCACGATGTGGGTGTTGTAGTTCTGAATCATTTCGTGCTTCCATGCACGCTGGATCAAGCCCGCAAATCTCTTCGGCCGCTCAATCATCAGCTTGCTCCAAGCTGCCCAGTCATCCTTAGGGTGCCTCAACGGAGTGCTGCCTGAGATCTGCTGGTACATCCAGTCAAAAGCATCTGCACAATCTCGAAGCCAGCCCTGCTGCGTGCTGATGAGGGCCCACAATGCTGAGCCTCCATGTCGAAGGATTTGGCTAAAGTAGCGGATCCTTGCCATCTGTATGATAGCATTCGGGCTGGGAAGCTGCAGCGCGTAGCATAACCTTGGCCATGAGATCTTGTAGTCTTCCGGTCCTCGACTATCTCTCCACACGGCTCTGTAGATACTCAGGAGTGTTGTGGCTACACATTGTCTGTCCGTCTCGGTCAGGCCAACCAATGTTCCAAGGTTGTACTCCAAGACGCTGAGGACAAAAGGTCTGAGCAGTTGCGCTCTCTTCTCACGAGCAATGCTCTGGGCTACAAAGAGGGACTTTTTGTATCTTCGAAACACTTGACGGACTTGACCAGTGCGTGCTCGGATCTCTGCTCTCGAAGTCGCCCGTGCATCCACTTGACCTCCGAGATGGCGGTACCTGGCAATCATCCTAATATAGGTCTCCGGTGCTGCACAGTCTGGAAGGTGGAGACGTCCGTTGTTCTCGGTGAACCATTGTCGTCGGGCTCGTACTGATCCTTTGCCTCGTAAAGCCACAATAGCTTCTGTCTTTCCATGGGAAAAGTTTGGTTCCAGCCCATACCTCATACAAGCATTTAGCAGTACAGTGGAGCCTTCTCTCAAGTTGGCTACCAGCTGGTCTGGGTCTGCATGCTGGAAAAAGAGTGCAAGGTCATCAGCCCACACCGTTTCTGCAATGATCTCGCTCGAGTCGGTTTGGGTCCCATCCATATAGAGACTCCGAACTCCTCCCCATTGGACTTCCGTCAACATGCCATACTCGATGAGCTCGTCCTTCACTTCTTTGATGACCTCCGCAAACAAGTAGTTGAAGAAGACGTCAGCAAAGCATGATCCCGGTCGTGTCCCAATGGTCGTAGCAGTTACTCCATCAAGTCCTTGGGTAGTGAACCACGTGTCGGTATGCAGTTCACTTAGCATGTGCTCCAGGTAGCTGCCAAGTCCCATGCGTCTCGATGTCGTGCTGTTCTCCTCCAACTTGCGTTCCAGTTGGTGAAGGGACTCTGGAGGGAGATTGAATGCTTGTAGTAGCTCTTGTAGTCGTCCTTGTGCCGTTTCCTGTCTGGACACAAGCTCTCGAAGGACCTTGTAGTAGGCTGTGCGAATGTCAAGGAAGACCACGCAGCACGAAATCGACTGTGATCTGCATACGTCCATGAAAAGCCTCAACATATGGGCGCCTTGTTGAACGGATCGATGTGCTCGTCCTCCAATTTGCATTGGGAGCATTCCTTTTTCGAGGAAGGGCATGTACTGGCCTCGAATTGAGCTGTGGGCCACCTTGCTCATATGGTTGGATATCAAGATGCCCCTTCTGTTGACTGGTTCGTCATGTGCTCCTTTACCCTTGTAGAGGTGCACTAACTTGCCTCCTTTGAAGCCCAGGGGCTCCACTGTTTGGCATGTCATTTTCACCAGAAGTGGGTGCATCAGCTCCGTCATAAGGGACGGGTAATGGTGGTAGAGAGCAGCTGGTAGGCCATCTGGTCCTCTAGCCTTGAAGGGTCTTAAACGTCGGCATGCTCGTTCGATCTGCAGGCGTGTAGGGATGTTGTTGCCATTCGGTTCGGCTCTCTGCTGCATAGCTGTCTGTCTTTGGTGGCATAGCTGTAGCAGTTGGTGTCCATCCGTCTGTCTTCCTCCTTCAAGGGCAGATGCATGTTCCCGCCATGCTTCCTGTGATTCCTGATGGCTAGTGGCGTAGTCTCCATTCGTCTTGCGCATCATGGGCAGCGCCTTGTTGGAGTACTTCTTCATCTGCGCTCCAATGCCAAGTCGCCGTAGCTGGGCAAATAACTGTTGGGGAGGTGCTTGATCCACTTGCTCAAGTAGGTCGTCCACATGCCTCTGCTTGTCTGCTTGGAGTAGTCCACGTAGTTGGGCTGCTGCTTCCTTGATCTGTTGTACCAGTAGCTTGGCTCCTTCATCATCGCCTCTGTTCCTTGCTTCCTTGAGTGATTTCTTCATTGCAAGCTTTGAGGCTCTGCACATCCATGTTGTTCGGGAGATATAGTGCCTCCGCGGGGCCTTCCTCTGCTGGGGAAAAATCCTGGAAAGCTCGGAATGTAAGGACTTTGCCAGGATAGCGTAGTGGTCATGGATGTTGGTACTCCAGGGTATGGTTTCAACCATTCGGAAGACCTCTTCGACTCGAGACTCGTTGGAAGGATCAGCTAATGCAATCTCATCAATTTGAGCTCTGCGAGTAGTGGTGGGCTTCCTCCGTAATGCAAAACAAAATGTAAGGCGTACTGCTCGGTGATCTTCGCCCATACCTGGATAATCGATATCGTCCTCAATGGAAGATTCCAAGTCAAAGGCTGCAAAGCGATGGTCAATAATGATATAATCTAATCGGATTGCCTGCTTGGTTCCTGGATGGATCCAGGTTCCAATGTCGCCAGTGTGGTGGTGCTGGTAAGTTGCTGGAATCCACAAAGAGGTATTTTGTAGGAGGCGGCCAAGAAGCGTACCATTGCTTGTAGACTTTGCATTGAGGACATCACCAACAGCACCTTCAATAGCTTCTCCTAACTGCGCATTCATGTCCCCCATGAGGATGATGCGTCCTCTTGTTCTTGCATTTCGAATGACCTTCTCCAGTCGATTCCACCAGTTCTCTCGGTCTCTTTCGCTGTAGCCAGAGTGGGGTGCATGGACCGAAAGGATCACAAGGAATTCAGGACCAACTCTCATTCTGACTGAGACTATTGTAGGTTCCTGGTGGAGTACAGTCAGATGTTGGAGCGCACATGGTTCGTGATGGCCAATACGGGCTGTCTTGCTGAACCAAATCTCTGTCCCTTCTTGCCCACCTTCTCCTGCAACAATGAGTCTTATGTAGTCGGCAGACTCTACAGTAGCTGACTGCTTGGCTCTAGTCTCCTGTAGTGCACAGATGTGGTACTGGAGATAGGTGAACTGTGCCCTCAAGTACTCTGCTGCTCCGACTGGAGGTCCAACTTTTGGGTCTTGGAGCGTGCGGACATTGTAGCTGCAGCATTTCAGCTGCACCTTTTCAATTCTTCCTCCTCTCTGGTCACCGCGATCATCTTGCAAATCCAGGGGCCATAGAGCAATGTCGCTAGTTGGACTGCTGTCATAGCCACGGAAGGTCAAGCTGCCTCCGCCTCCAACTGGTAGATCTTGTCGCCCTTGTAGTGCTTGCAGTGACAAAGGAAGGTGTTCCGCAGCAATGACATAGGTTCCTTCAAGCCATGGTTTCCAATTAAAGGCAGGAGTTCTGGTAGGTAGCAAAGTGCCTTTTCTGCATGCATTTGCTATTGTATCTGCCAGCTCATTCCATGGGTCTCCACTGTGTGCTGGGACGTGCTTGTACTGCACTTTCACTGCACTGCATATTTGTAAGCTCTGCGCAAGGATTCGGGTCATTGAGCATAGCTTGTGGGATGGAGAGAAGCCCCATACACCTCTGGCAGCGTTGCCGGCCGATAGAGCGTCATAATGGAAGTGTAGACCATATCCGTTGTGGTTGCCAATGGCCCACCAATGCGCATGTAGGAGAGCTTCCATCTCTGCAACATAAGCATTGCATTCCTTTGCGCCTTTCCATTGCTCGTCTTCAGGGTCAATCGTAACAACGCCACACGCGTACCCTAAGCAGAAGAACTCTGTCGCAGCTTGGTAGTCATCATCGTTCGTGTAGACGGCTACAAAGCTCCATGCCATCGTGCCATTGCCGGCATCAAAGGACCCATCCGTGAAGAGGTGCAGGATGTTGGCGTCTTCACTCCATTTGACCTGCTTCAACTTGTAAGTGGTTGCTTCAGGTAGCTCAACGTCAGCTGGAAGCTGGTCGAGTTGTCCTACCGGGACTGAATACCACGCACCAAGAAATTGTGCAATCTGTTCGTTGTCGATAGGTAGCTTCACTGTGGTGGTGTGCTCATCGTTGTCAAGGTGTTCAAAGAGACTGATCGTCACCTTGTCCTTCCTGACCGCCTTGAGCTGAAGAAGACTCGTTCCGGCAGCTTCTGCTTGGAGCAGATCTGCTGCTAACTGACTCCAGCTCATTACTGAAACTGTCATCTGTACATAGTCCCCACTTCGTACTGTGATGCCTCCTTCATCTGTGACTATTTCTCCGTTGATTTGTACTGTGACTGCACAGCTATCTGAATTGTCCCATCGTGGGTAACCTGCAGCAGCCAAAATATGGTTGGTCGAGGTAGTGGGCGACAGAACAATGCCTTGAGTGGTCTCTTCCTCAATGCCAGCAGGAGTTTGGACAACAATGGAGATAAGGCAAACCTCGTTTTGCTCAGAAGCATGGTGCGCAACAAAATGCTCATTCCCAGTGGCTATGCGTCCAAAAGGTACAAAATAGGCTTCAAAGGGAGCTTCTGGGCAGAGACTGTTCCTGAAAGCTTCTACAATCTCTTGAGGTTGTTGATGTATCTGCCATCTTGCCTCTTTCACGATAGTAGCAGTGTCACCTGTTTCTGCTACGTAGTGTAGATTCCAATGGACCTTCTCAATAGGTTCTTGGGCACTTTTTGCCACAGTGTCGTGGTAGTAACTAGCTGCATTTGGGAGATACTCAGTGCTCCACGCCATCTCCTCAGGCCTCTTGGGCAGAATGCGCAGAGTCACTAAGTCTCCTGGTCGTAGTATATAAGGTTCTTCAGGTCGTAGAGGTTGCTCCCGCAGCCATCCATGACAGTAATAGTGGGCTGAGTCATCGCACCATCGAAGTAGGCCGAACAGCATCTTCTTTTGCGTGATTTCGGTGCGATGGTAAACTGCCTGACGAATTGTCTCTTCTTGGCCATTGGGATACCAGATGTGTAGGTCTTCGAGTACTGGTGTCAATCTTGGGTGTGGTTGGTCCCTAGCATCAACGAACTCGGCGATGATGTGGGTAGCTCTGGGATCAGCATCATTCGGTTGGGGAGTCACCACAATCAGGTTCTTCCGATGATGGGAGTGTTCTGGCCAAAACCTGTCTACAAGCTGAGATAGGTGCCTTCTATCAAACCTGCGGACTCTTCCTCGTCTCGTACCGACATGATCTCCCAATAGGCCGTAGAATACGACTGGACTCTGCTGTTCTGTAGCTCCGGCTTCTGTGAGCAACCCAATCCAAATCTCTTCGGGGTAGAGATTCGTAACACCTTCGGGAACTGTTTCTCCTGGTTGGTGCCTTTGCCGCTGGCCTGTGTGGTCATTGGGTTGTGGAGTCTCAAGCCCTCTTCCCTCAGTGTTGGGTGGGGAAACTCTTTCTGGTCCATCTCTGCTAGGGTGGTCTTGCATGTCGCTGTCCCTGTCCGATGCTGCACTACAGCTGGAGCTTCGGAGACCTGTGACTGAGCTGCATGGCGTGAGTTCTCTGTGCTCGTCCTCACTACCTTCAGGTGGGAATCCAACTAGTCTCCCAGCATCATAGGTATCCTGCACCCTTATCCATGTGGACTCACACATGTCTTCATCGATAGGGGGTATGGCAACCCTTAGCAGGTCACCGTTCATGATGACATGATCTTGTCCTTGCTGCGGCCAGAGTTCATTTCGATGCCAGACCAAGCATCTTCCATCTGCAAGCGCTTCACAATAGTTGAGAGCATCAGTCGTGGCAATCACGTCACTTCGGCTGCTCTGATGCGGAAGGATTGCAACTCTCCATTGGGTGGCCATGTCACCAGCGTTGGCCCTGGAGTAGTAGTAGTCAGCTTGGATGACGACAAGCTTCTGAGTTGTGGGATCATAGCGATCTTGTGTTTGCTCAACGATGATTGGCCAGGCTCCATTTTCTACTGCAAATGCAGGTTCTGGCGCTACCGGAATAATGCCCTTGATGAAGCGGGCAGGCATGCGGTAGAGAGTGGCCAAATGGTCATGCAAGTCATCCTCGTTCCTCATTGAAACAATTGCCAGAATTGGTTCACTGGCATGCATTGGACCTCTTTTGAAGCATGCCACTTTAACTAATCCCTCAGGGAGTTCATCATCCCATCCATAGTTCTCCGGGTCAAAGTCTGATCCACTGGTCTCATCATAGCTGCTGTAGTCACTGCCCTCATTGATGCCTGAACTCCCTGAGCTGTTGTGGCCAGTCCCATTCGTTGCAGTTTGGTCTTGGCCTGCAGACCAAGATGGTCCTGCTTGACCTGAGCCTGCGTGCATTTTCGGCGCAGTGCTGCAACTTGGGTATTGTTTTTCATAAGAAACCGAGGTCTGTCCACAATCAACCGCACCGCAACAGAGGTCACTGACATGTGGGTTTGGCGATTCTGTCCAGACTCGTTTCTGATAAAGGGCTACATGCTCCTCGACATCCTCGAGGTGGATGTTGATTTGAAGAAATGACCCATGGTTCAGTCTCACTGGGGTCAATGCTGGGACAATTTGCCTCTCAATTTGCATCGTGCAAATTGTCCTGAGGTTTGGCCCGCACCATTCCATCAGTCCGCTCTGAATCAGCAACTGGAAGGTGGAAATTCCTTGGGTGTGGTATGCCGCAGCTGGTTCAGACTCACTCCACACTCCTTCCCAGGAGGTCTGGCGAACTACTGGGATATCTTCGACTGGTTGAGCAAAAAACCTGTTGGTGAATTCAACTAGGAGTTGCATCTCCTCACCCCCCGGGCATTGCTGTGGACGTACAATGTAGAGGTACGCCGTTGTACCAGGTCGTAGCTGATCATGCCATGCATCCATGACGCTTCTCCGGATTGCTTCAATGCTGCGTTGGGCCATGGAGCGTCTTGTGCCGATACTGGCTTGGAAAAGGCCGTACATGACCAACTGCAATTCAGGGTCATCACTCGTCTCACTCTCCGCAAGTAAGAGTTGTAACTCTTCCCAACCGTCAATGATGAGCATCGGCTCTTCAAAGTCTTGGCCTTCGGTCCCCTCAGTATGGTCAATAGGCGTGACATGATTTTGGACGTTTGTGTACCATTCCCTCTCATCCTGAAGTCGACATGACTTGGTGGTGGGTCCATCGTCCTTTGTAGATCTTCGTAGCTGTCGGCTATCTACGCATCGATTAGCGAAGTCATAGTCCCTGAAAGAGCCAAGGAAGGTCTCCGCAAGAAAAAGGTCCCTGTTGCCAGGATCGATCTGCACGACAGTGTAGTGTCTTTCCTCACTACGAATGGTGCAAGGTGGGTGAGTCTCATCAGCTTGCACAGTTTTGATGTTCTGCTCATATTCAGCATTTGCCGGAGTCATCTCAACAGTCCATGATCTGAGTTGTGCCTGGTCTCTTCCAATGTCACTGACAATATGCCTCTCCCTAGCTGTATCGTCTTGTAGAAGAAGATGTACCGTGGCCGCATCTTTTGGCTGTGGGTCTGCCCGAAGTATTGTTGCCTGGTGACTGTCAAAGTCACTCCAGGCTCCTCGAAGTAGATAGTCCCAGCTTGAAATACTCGCCAATGGAACTGCAACTCTCCGTCTTCCTCGACCTGCAAAATTGAAGAAGCCGTAGGTCTCCACAGTGATGTAGTCCGCCCCTGCATCACTGCTAAGTTCTACCAATAGTTGTAGTTCCTCAATAAGGCTGTTTGGTCGCTCCCAAGCTAAGTCTGCAAACATGACATTTGTTGCAGCAGCTCTGTCCGTAGGGAGCCATTCATGGTTGCCTGAATCATCTCCATCACGGTCATCAGGCTTGTTGTTGAGGAAGTTTAGGGTGGTGTTACCTCCATGGTGAAACTCTTGGGAGTGGGGCAACACCTCTACACTTTCCTCAGTGAAACTGTGAAGGACTTCATCCCAGAAGTCTTCATGAAACGCACTGCTGCCATCAAGCTCGTTAGCCTCACTAGCTGGTAGAGCAATCTCTTGCTCCATCAGAAGCGCGACATACGCAGCTTGGTCAGCAGTGTACCATCCTCCTCCAGTCAATGCATCATGTTCTCGATCACTTCTGGCTGAAGTTCTGCCCTCATCTTGACAGCCAAGAGTGTGCGTGATACAGAGTGCACTGTCGGAAGGATCATCACCATCATATAGATATACCTCAATGGTACTCTGGAACATTGGCCTCTTGATACATCTATCCGTTGCTCGACTAGTGTATCGGCCTATGGAAAACCCTGGGTGACTTCTGCTCCTCCAAGTTCCTCGTCCGAGATCTCCATGAGGTCGACCTCTGTCTTCAAGTGCTTTGCAAGCGGGTCGGCTTCTTCCTGTTCTCCAGCCTTCCTCTTTGGCGACTTGGATGTAGACGGTGCCGTGGCACCTGGAAGCTGTCCTGGCTTTGGTGGCGTCGGAACTGTGGTTGTAGCGTTTCGTGGCGATAGATCTGGAACTTCCTTCTCGTTGGCTGCTTCTTGCAACGTCTTTTTCGCATCCGAGTATTCCTCTCCAGCTTTGCGAAGTGCATCCTTCAAGGTCGCCATTCGTTCCTTGTACTTCGTCAGCTGCGCCTCGTACTCCTCTGAGATCTTGTCCTGAAACTTCTTCCATTGGACTTTCTGCTGGTTGATCTCGGCATGGAGTTTTGTGGTAGCTTTCTGGGATGCCTCCAACTTCTGGGAGGCCATTCGGATGGCTTGAGCTTTGTTGCCAACTTTTTGTAGAAGGAATGCCTCAACTTCTGGCGTAACTTCCTGGCCAAGTGATTTGAGATGATTGCGGAGTCCGCTCAACACTTGCTCCATATTCTGTCCATCTTTGGTTTGCCCTGTCACTGTGGGTTTCGATGCCGGGACATCCGGCATAGGGATACCCAAGGTTTCCAAGACAGAGGACGACTGTCGCCATGGTGCTCCACCATCGCCTCCACTGTAACCTTCGTCTTGTTGTTTGCTCTTGCTTCCTTTTGCTTTGCCCTTTCCACGAGATCTGCTCTTCGACCTTGGCCTCGGGGTTCTTGGTGGGTCTTGCCACTCTTTCCAGCTGCTGCTGGTTTTGGGGGTCTTTCCTCCAAACGTCCACATCCAACTCTGTCCGCATACTTGACAATACTCCGCCTTGTAGCTGTTCTTCCTGCCGCACGTGCAACTCCATGGTGCTGTGGACATTGGAATTGGCCTTGGGGCTCGAGTATGATGCCTTGCGAGCAGGGCAAAAGCTCGCCTGTGCCTGATGCGGATGGGTGTGGACCCCGACACTTGCCGAAGTAGCCGTTTTGCTCGTTGTCGAGTTCTCCTTGCTCGGCGATGCCAGCTTGGAGATTTTGGCTTTCCAGCCGTTTTCCTGGTAGTTCTTGAAGTCCACCAGGAAGCCAAAGAGCGTCACAGACACGCCCTTGGACTTGAAAAGGTCGTGGAAGTAGACCAAGATCAGCAACACTAGTTCCAAGCGTACCCCACACGGAACAGGATGCAGAAATGGCGTCAACCACTGGGGCTAAACCGGTTTGTTCACTTGAGCACACGGTGGGGGGCAATCCACACGCGTACCCCGGAGCCCTG
>OMLO01001375.1_pt1 | contig 18640 bp, 16 predicted proteins | sample 1674811 | NCBI WGS metagenome assembly OMLO01 (sample SAMN06265003, study PRJEB25207) | coral metagenome | isolation source: Coral host | place: Mexico:La Bocana,Puerto Morelos, Mexico | collected 2008-11-13 | reverse complement strand
TCATCTTTTCTGCTTATACTGATGCATGTACTTCATCATGCAAAATAGTCGTAGCCTCAAAGAGGCCTTTGATTCTTAACTGGGCTACAACTGGTTTTAGTAGCTTGGAGAATGTGCGGGGTGCATTGGCCAGTCCAAAGAGAAGGCATGCAAACTCCCATAGAGTGTCCCGCCAAATGAATTGCAGGAATTTTTGGTGATGGATCCATATTGGGACAGTAAGGTAAGCATCCTTTGAGTCTATCTTGGTTAGAAAGTCGCTTGGTCTTAGAAGATCTTTCAACATTGGTACACCTTCCACTTTGAAATGTTGATATCTACAAAGTGGTTTAATTCTTTGAGGTTTATTACTGGCCTGTGTCCACCCCCCTTTTTGGGAACAGTGAATAAGGGGCTTATGAACTGGGTTGGTTTGTGACCATTGGGCTCAAAAACCTTGTGGATAGCACGTTTTTGTTGGAGAGAGAGAACTTCCTAGTCTATTAAGTCTCTCTCCTCCTCTGGTGCATGCATGGTGGGAATGTAGGTCTGGCATGGTGATTCCATGAAATCTATCTTGTACCCCACCACAGTTTTTAGAACCCAAGGGTCACTGGTAATGCCCAGCCAGTTTTGATAAAAATGAGCTATTCTGTCTCCTATATGTTATTTGGAACCTGCGGGTGTTAAAGAAAGTTCTAGGGACATACCTGTACCAGCTGGAGGATTCCTCACTGGTTTTAAGGGGTTGACTGGGTGAAGGTTGCTGTTGCACTGCCCATTCCCCCTGAATGGCTGTGAAGGTCGATAGGTCTAACCTCGGAACTGAGCACCCCAGTAACTGGCTGCACCAGTTACTATCAGTGACAGCAGGCCCATGCCATCTATAGTTATACGTACGATCTTAGCGGGCAGTTCAGTTGAAATGCCACTTGGTGACCCAGCAGCACTACTGGGAGAAATCAAACCTTTTTTTAACAAGGAGAAAGAAAAGAAGAGCCAGCAGTGGCTCTAATAGCGATACTTCACCAAAACAAGAGACGAAACGCAACAATTTAGGGGAGGTCAGCTTCCCAACCAAGTTAATCATGGCGTCACAAATTGAACAAGACGAAACGAGTTCTTCTTCTTCTGACATGTGGAAGGTACTCATGAGAATAGAAGACAACACCAACAGCCTGATTAATGATTTTAAGGCTTTACAACATAATTACAATGTACTTTGGGCGTCCCTCGAATTTTCACAAGCCAAGATTGATGACCTTTCCACAAGCAATTCAGCTTTGCAAGCTAAAATGGAATCAATGGAAAAAAATAACTTTGTACTGGAAACCAAACTTCAAGAAAGCCTAATGAAGAATGCACTACTGGAAGAAAATGAATGAATTGAACATGAATTGAACACAAAACATGATGATCTTGAACAATATGCTAGAAAATACAATCTGGAAATTGATGGAGTCCCAATGGTGCATGGCGAGGATCTTGAGGATATTGTCATCAAATTGGCACGAAGGATTGCTGCAGATGTAGGACCTGAAGACATCGACATTATCCACCGATTCAAAAAAGGTAATCAGCAACCAAATCCAATAATCGTTCGCTTCAATAACTATTACAGTAAGAAAGAAATGTATTACGTTCGTCACAAATTACATAAGTTAAATGTCCGACATATTTCAGGTGCTGAAAAAAAAATTTACATAAATGAAAATCTAACTGCCCAAAGAGCTGCTTTATTCAAGAAAGTTCACAACAAGAAACAGTTGCGTCAAGGGTGGAAAGTATGGACCATCGAGGGAAAAATTTTTGTTAAACCTGATCTATCTTTAGACCATGTAATCAGGATCAACAGCATTGAAGATCTGGAAAAACTGTAGGGTTCCCTTTCTTCTCTCCTCAGTGAACTACTTTAGGAAATATCTTTTGTTCAACAGAATGGTCCCATATAAATACATAATACTATTGTAAGTTACCTCTCGTTATGCAGACCCCTTTGTTTGATTGCTGTTCCCAGGAGAGGTTTGTTTTTAAATACCTTTTGTACAGTGTGTGTACGTGACTTATCTGTGTATGTGTTGCACTGTTCTTAGTCTTTGTTTTACCTTTTTTCGCTGCTACATTCATGTTGTCACTAAGCTCAACAATCCAATAATACCTAACCTTTGTCATATACTTGTTTTAGATTATGGCTAACTGTGTTAAAATAATATCTTTGAATGTAAGGGGGTTACAAAATCAAGTCAAGAGAAGATCAATCTTTTTATACCTTAAGAATCAAAAAGCAACTTTGTATTGTCTTCAGGAAACTTTTTCCAAGGAAGATGACAAGAAAATATGGTCTGCGGAATGGGGGGGGACAAATTCTATTTTCACATGGCTCCGAACACTCTAAGGGTGTATGTATGCTTTTAAGCGTAAACTCTGGATTTTCTCTTAGTACCGTGCATGCTGACCGGGACAGAAGATATATAACTGCAAAATTCAACATAGGCGACGAACAGCTTTTTGTTATCAATATTTATGCTCCAAATAAAGGTGCGGAACAAAAGCTTTTTATCAGAAATCTAGGCGCCAATTTGATTTCGAAAACTGATATTACGAAGATAATTATAACAGGTGATTGGAATGGCTCTCTGTTCCCTAAAGACAAATTTGGTGGCCTTCAATGGAAAGAAACAAACTACAGGAACTCCATTATCGATCTTATGGAAGAATTAGACCTGGTTGACATATATCAAAAGCTTCATCCAAACACCAAAGCCTTTACGTACAAGTTGAAAAGCTTAAAGCTTAAATCTAGAATGGACTATTTTCTTGTCTCCAATACAATAGCCGTAAGAGCAAAAAGAGCAGAGATCCGACCATCCATCACACCTGACCACAAAGCAATTTCTTGTCTTTTGAAATCCAAGGGGAATTTAAAAGAGGCCCTGGATCGTGGAAATTCAATAATCAATTATTAGAAGACCAAGACTACATAAATCTTATTAACACCTCTTACAACAAAATCCTGGATAAATACAAAGACGTTAGAAGTAAGAAGCTTCTTTGGGAAATGATTAAAATGGAAATTCGCTCTAAAACCATTCAATACTCCAAAAATAAAAGATTAGTTTTAAAAAGAAATGAAATTGAACTGCAGGAAAAAATCCAAAAGCTAGACCAGCAAATATGTAATAACCAATATTTTAATCAAAACTTATTGAATAACTATGAATTAACGAAGAAAGAACTATGAGATATGTACGATTCAAAGGGAAAGAGGCTATGTTTAGATCCAAAGCAAGATGGCTTGAGCAAGGAGAGAAGCCAACAAAATATTTCTTCAACTTGGAGAAAAAAAAAATTACGATAGAAAGATAGTTAAGGAGCTTATAATAAGGATGAGAAAGAACAAATACTAACCAATTACAAGGAGGTAAACAAGAAAATTGAAGACCACTTCTCTAAAATACTAAGCTCTAAAATCACAGAAAATGATGATGTTCAAAGAGTCAACCTTAACCAGTTTGCAAAAGACGTAGAGTTTATCTAATGAAGAACAAATTGAGATGGAAAATGACCTTACAATGGAGGAAATAAAGAGAGTTATAAAACTCTTTTCGAGAAACAAAACGCCGGGCGACGACGGTTTTTCTGTCGAATTTTATGAAGCCTTTCTAGATCTGCTTGGAGGAAATCTTTTGGATTGCTACAACGAAGCCTTCCATGAAAACCAACTCTCAATCTCGCAAAGAAGAGGAATCATTTCCCTCATACCAAAAAGTGAGGAAAACGAATGAAATAACATGCTGGTGCCCAATTACACTTCTCAATGTTGACTATAAAATTCTTGCTAAGATAATAGCGACGCGCATCGAACCCTCACTTCCGTCTTTAATGCACTCCGATCAAACTGGCTTTATAAAAGGAAGGTGCATAGGACAGAACATCCGCCTTTTAGATGACCTAATGAACTTTACCGATGCTAACAAAATCCCTGGGATTCTCCTTTTTTGTAGACTTCGAAAAAGCCTTTGATACTGTAGAATGGAGTTTTCTCCACCAAGTCTTAGAAGTCTTCAACTTCGGACCTAAGAGTAGAAAGTGGGTCTCGATTCTCTACAACGACACCGAAAGTGGAGTGATGAACGGCGGGTACATGACAAATTATTTTAAAGTCTCTAGAGGTGTACGGCAAGGATGTCCGTTAAGTCCTTTTTTATTTGTACTTGCAGTGGAAATTTTAAAACTCCGCCATGATCCCGACTTTAAGGGTATCATCCTACCTACCTCGCGTGAAGCAAGATTGACGCAATTTGCAGACGATACAACGGTGATTTCAAGCACTGTAGCATCTCTTAAAACATCACTTCAGATAATCAATAGCTTTGGTACATTATCAGGCCTGAACTTGAACAAAAGCAAAACAAAGATAATGTGGATCGGTTCTCAAAAAGGTAATAAGGACAGAATCATGGGTTTCAAGAGCATAACAGAACCAATTAAGGCTCTTGGTGCGTTTTTATCGTATGATGGAGACAAAAACAATGAGGAAAATTTCTTTAGTAAAGTTCGTAAAATAAAGACGAAACTGAACATTTGGCAAACACGCGATCTCTCTTTGTACGGTCGTTCAATGTTAGCGAAGACAGTGGGTGTCTCTCAATTGATTTATGCAGCATCAATGTTAACTGTCCCTGAACCTGTGATCCAGAAAACTCAAGCTGAACTTTTCGCTTTCTTGTGGAGGAACAAAAAGGATAAAGTAAAGAGACAGATTATTTATCAAACAATATCTAATGGAGGCTTAAATTTTATGAACTTCCGAACAATGGTCAAATCGTTACGACTGAGTTGGATTGGTAGATTTCTTGATGGCGCAAACGCTAACTGGAAGGCTATTCCTAATTATTTTTTCAATAAATACGGTGGTTTAACCTTTTTATTAAAGTGTAACTACGATGTCCATCTATTCAAACCGAATTTTCCCTCGTTTTATCACGAACTACTAGAATATTTTCAAGAATTAAGTAGTGCATACGGAGGAGAACCAAGAGGGAAATTTATATTATGGAACAACAGGGACATAACAATTGATCAAAAAACACTGTTTTGGAAAACCTGGTTCGAGAGTGGAATTCATTTTGTGCAAGTCCTCTTAAGAAAAGACGGAAAATTCTTATCTCTTGACGAATTCAATGAAAAATTTGGTCTCAAGATCAATTACCTGAAATACTTTCAAATTACTGCTGCTATACCAAGCTCTCTGAAGCGAACTGCACAGCAAAAACCAATCTCAAGTGAATGTCTTTTTTCAACTCCTGATCTCCTCCACTTATCTGAAGATAACACTCTACCCTTGTCTAAAAATGCGCTGTAAACACTATTACAAACTATTTAATGAGTGTTCTGTGTCAGAACCTCTCGGAATAAAAAAATGGAAAGAAAATTATCCAAACAGTTTTTATCAAGATACACCAGATTACTAAAGATAACAAGCTGAGGCAATTTTTAATTAAAATATTTCACAGGATAATCATTACCAAAAAGGAAATTAAGAAATTTAATATTGCAATCGACGACCATTGCAATGTCTGTTCTGGGAGAGATTCTATAATGCATACATTTCTAGAGTGCGATGTCTCTATTTCAGTATTTTCAAGTACCATAAAGTGGTTTAACGATATACACAAATTGAACGTGAGTCCTTCTGCTGAACAGATTTTATTCAACTTGACAGATGAAATAGCTTCATTGTCCGCCATCCAAAAGCGCAGAGTAGATCTCCTCTTGCTTCTCATGAACAGTATGTCTATTCCTGTAAGATTCTTTCCAAGAACTCCAATATTTTTTAACTTCAAACCAAACTCCAAATGCAATGGAAGATAGAACATTGCTTTGTTAAGGTGTAAAAGTTTTAAGTGGCATTAGTAATTTAATTTTATTCCAAGTGTAGTTAGTAATTGTAGTGTTAGTAATGCTAATTAGTTGTAAAGCAGCATGAGTTGTCGTATTGTATTGTAAGTAGTGTAAGCATTTGTATTTCAGTAGTGTAAGTGATTGTATAGTATTGTAAGTAATGTATGCGTTATATTGTCCATAAAAAAAACTCGTTCCCGTGGCCAATTTACATTTTCAACTTAGCTGATAAAACCAAATTACTTTGTTACCCCCACCGACGCAGCACCACAGTTTCTTTAGAAACTTTCACCCTTTATTCATTTTTGACACATACTTCAGCATGCATCATTGATGTACAATGCACAATGCATGTGTGAAGTTTTGAGAGCTTGAAAGAAGCATGAACACTGTGTAAGAGTTACTTGCATTGAGTTGTATCCGAGAGTGATTTAGGCAGCCAACCTGCATGAGTGTTCTCAGTGGTGAGATGCAATATGGCACAGCAGTGTTTACAACATGATACAGAGCGGGTTTTTGTATTAAAAATTGTAGAATGCATAATTTGTATTGAGGTTTGCGTCCCATTCATGTGACCTGAATAGAGTCTTTTTTTTAGGATCCATTTCTTTGGAAGTAGCCATGGATTTTACAAGTAAATGTAAATAAGATAATAATCTCTGTTGCATTCTCTTCCCAGGTGAAACTACTACAGCTGCAGTTCTACCCCAGTTTTTAACCTGAGGAACACCTTGCACTGCCCAATGGGAGAAACCAGGAGAAGACAACCTGAGTATGATTTCAAGATGGTACTATTTGGTGAGTGCTCACGGTGTTTGTCGTAATTATGTTGTTTATAGGATATATAATTGTTACATAGTGTTCCTTTCAAATTCAGTCATTTAGTTTAATCTCAAATGGTAAAGGTTGTATCATTTATGGTTTCATTTTACTCTTTGTTCTATCATAGATTATTGTAAACAAAATCAAAGAAAGCTAAAGATTAAGGCAATGGAGAAATTACAAAAAAACATGTTTTACACTCTTGTAAGTAGCATGGGTGGTCAGGTGGCTGATGGTTAGTGAGAGGCCCTGAGTGGTCCATGTTAAGTGGCCAGGGACATTGTGTTGTTCGTAGGCGAGATAGTTTGCCCTTACAATGCCTCTTGATGTAAGCAGGACTGAATGCAAGGGTGTATTATGCTGTAGCGAATTAAAATGTAGTTTTAAGGCAAGATGAATTTCAACGAGGATTAATTGCCAATAGGTTAGATTTTGTATTCAGTTTATTCAATTATTGTTCTTAAAAGGATTTCAAGTCAAATCATTCTCGCATTTTGATTGGTTGTCACCAATGATCTATTACATGACAGACACATAGATGACATCATTAAATTGCAAGCATTTTCCCTCTGCTTTTGAAATGGCAGAGAGTTTCAAGAATATAGGTACTTTTTACATGACTGGGCAAAGGAAAAGTGTTAATAAACTCTTGTCGAGGGTGTAAACAAGTACGAGACCCAGGAAAAAGAAGGAAAAACATGTTTCTTTGATGAAAATGACTGGCAAAAATACTGGAGCAGTCTCAGTCGAGCGAGGTTAATTAAAGAAAACACCAAAAACGGTCTTATTATTATTTGGAGGTAAGAAACTGTAATTGCTTTCCTTTGATTTTAACAAGTTACCTAGTATACAAAAGGCTTACGAGTCTCAAAATAATTGTTTACACAGATTTATGTCGTGAAAGAAACATCATAATTATACCACTTCTTACAATGACCGTGTAACCTTGTTTTTCAAAGCGAATGTTCCAGTTTGTTTCAGGGCATAGCAGCAAGCAAAATATAGCTCACTACAGCTCACGGCCAACTGTATCGCAGCTAGAATCAAAGTGTTTCCGAGATCAAATGCACTTGATAATCACCAACCACAGAGTACACAAATTTCCACCATTACCAACATTCCTTTTCCTTGAAGCTTGAATTGATGCCGTCGACGTGTTGGTGTTGTCGGTAACCGCAAGCTTTCCGAGCAGCTTTTTTACTCCTGCAATATTCAAGGCAACATATTAAACATCCAATGTCTTTTCAGTAATAGATCACAGAAGACGTCAAACTGTTAGAAGATCAGTGACACACTCGTCTATTGCCTTGTCTGCCATTTTTTTGTTCAGACCACATTATGACGTCATCTGTGATCTATTACTGAACAGACACATGGCAACATGGAATCTAGTTGTTATATAACATGCATGCCATCCACCTCCCTAACTTTCTTTAACCCTATCCTATACTGCGGGACTCCCATATAAGAAAGACAGGGCTGCTTGGCAAAATTTTTGAGAAAAGAGTTCACAAAAGAAAAGTGTTTAACAGCTGTAATATTCACCAGGCACAGGTGTTCATTTTTTCGCAGAATGTGTTGAAGAGCACCTTTCAATAGGTAGCTTTGTCCTTGACATGTTCAGCGTTTTGAAGAGTTTAATTTATGCAAAGCTTCGGGAAAGGCCGATCTGTCACTTTTTAACCAATATGAATATAATATATATTACTAAAATTGAATTTTCTCCCTTTTTTGTCTCGCGTTCTTCTCGCGTTTTGACTTAATTTTGTCCTTTCTACTTTTTTGTTATTGTAGAAAACAAATTGATGACAGTTTTTCATGCGTCTGTCCTGTTATTGATTATTGTTGTTGATTTTCGCCTTGTAGATGCACAAATTGCTCCCCCGGGTCTCCAACCTTTCAGGATTCCATATTAAGCCCCAGATCGTTTTTACTTTATAACCACCCAGATTTGAATACCAGATCTCTGACTTTTTAGTCCACTTTCATTTTCACTTGGGCACGCGAGCAATTATTGCAAATTTTCCGATATTTGTTGGCCTAATGCGTTGTTGTTCCCAGAATTCCCCATCCCCTTTGATGACATATACTAAGAAATCATGCACACTGTATGAAATGGCATGTATAATGATGTATACTGAAGTATGTGTATAAAGTCTGTATAATGATCAGTATACGTCTGTATCCTTTATACTAATGTATACTGTCTTGTGGAGATTACCTTATACCTAGTGTTAGGGAACATTATCTGAGTTGACAAATAAATTCAACTTGATTGTTCTTATGCATCATAAATAAAGGAAATAAAGGCTCCGGTTGCTGAAAACAGGGCTGACTTGAAAAATGTACCTTGTGGTAATGGTGCTTCTTACAGAAGGACTTACTTAGCGAACTTTACGGCATGTGAAGGAAGCTTCCAGTCAGATAAACAACTATAAACGCAGCTCTTATTAGTGCGTCTTTGCGCTTCTTTGCGGATTTCGTACAGGTATCATTAACGCATCTTGACGCTTCTTTATGCATTGCGTAAATATATCAATAACGCAATTTAGCGCTTCTTTATGCATTGAGTAAAGATATACATAACACATCTGTACGCTCCTTTACGCATTGCGCAAAGATATCAATAAGCTGCGTGAAATGAGTAATTTCGTGGAATTTACGTGGTCATGAAATTCCTCGACACTTGGCGTGTACGAGATCAGAACGACATGCCAAGAAACATGACGTGTCGGAGGGTGCGATGTTCATGATACGTCCACTGTGGCGTGTGGCCTGGGTACGTCATGTGCGACGTATCAAGGGAAGCCAGGGCTCTGATACTTAACGGCACGCGGTTTTAGTTTAATCGGTCAAATTAACTCACGAAGCTTATCAAATTTTCGGATGTTCTTTTCAGAAAGTTCAACTCAACAGGGCGCGAAGATCTATACTTACCTTACATCATTTTGTTAATGCCATGGAGTGTATTTTGTTCAGAATCTTGTGTGGAGGCATGAGACTTAAAATTCAGACCAATCTTCGGTATAGCTCTTTTGACTGACAGTGTGCAAAGTTCTATTTCCTACAGGTGTTTCCTACAGTTAAACCCATTTTACTCTCCTTCCGAGTACTATTTAATATTCTAGTATTTACAGTCTACTTATCGCAGGGCTCTTTTCGAATACCAGCCTGGCCACCGAGTGTGTAACCCCTTGTTTAAATAAAGTGCTAAAAAAAACAGCCATGGGTCATCCCTTACATCTCACCGGCCTACGTAGTGGCGCAACTCACCAAATACGCAAAGCTTGAGAGCGGAATGCCCGAAGATCGGTTGCGTGGGAGGACTTGCACCATTGCGCGTAATTGATGCAAACCTTCATAAGAGGCCTCTGGCTAATCTTAAGCTTTTTTTTTTTGTGGAGAGCAGGTGAAGGCGAAGTGCAATGCCAACACGTGCAAACCGAGGAGAGGGCCCTCGAGGACGTCAAAAGTCACCCAGGCAACGAACCTGGCCTCTCCCCAGGCTGAGATTACACACTTAGACTAACATAGACAGTACAAATAGGCAAAAACAACAGAATGGATAGAAGAGACACCCTGCCCAGGGATGAATCTCGACATGGAACGAACACTAGACAGAAAACGTGGACACACTACAGCAAAACAAACATGGAAACATTCAGCATTCCCGGTTAAACTAGAATTTGGAATTTACAAACCGAACAAAGAACAAATTATAGATTGAACTGAACATCCTCGTCGCAAACCGAAGCAATGACACCAAAGGCACCCCCCTGATTGACAAAAAACCTGCGAGCACACTTACGAAACCAAAGCTTCAGAATAAAACATGCCTGGGATCTGACCGCGGCAATGACATCAACCGCAGAAGGCAGGTGATTCCTAAATCGAAAATCATTACGAGCCAACAAGATACGGTGCTTAGCCAAGTTGATCAAATGATCAGATGGAGCAGACGGAACAGCAAGGACTAACAGAGACTGTACCCAAGCGAAAACACTCTGAGCCAGAGGACACTCAAAGAGCAATTGAGCGACAGTCTCCAAGGGAGCACCACAGAAACAACCAGGAGGAACAGACGACATACGGAAGGACGTACGGAGGCGGTTAGCAAGCAACCAGGAAAAATCAACCACATGACGATCAGAAGGCATAACATGGACTTGAGACCAAGTCGCAGACCAGTACAAATCACCAAAAAGAGGACGAAACTTACCGACACAATGAGGGACAGCCGAAGAAAGCAAACAAGAATATGCCACCTTAACAGATAAACAATCAACAGAACTTACCACACCAGACTTGCTGAACAACAAACTTGGAAAAACCACATGGCCACCCAATAGGCCCCAAGCATGGAGCATCGAGGAATAAAAAGCCGGCAGAAGATCATGTTGGTAATAAGCAGGGTGAGCAAGCACAACAGTAGGATCCTCACCAAAATACTCCAGACAGAACAGCTTGAAAACAAGAGTCCTGACCGAGGAAGACCGACGATGAACCGAGGCCACATGGAGGGCCTGAAACTTGGTAGTAATATCAACAACACCATAACCACCAGCAGACTTCGGTGGACAACATTGCGCGAAACTTTATCCTTCTTCCCCGACCAGAAAAAAGAAAAGATCTCAGCATTAATCTCAGAGATGACCCAAGGAGGAGGACACATGACAGACCCAAGGTACCAAAGGCCCGAAAGGGCCAAAGCATTGATAATGAGAGCTTCACCTTGAAAGGTGAAAAAACTGCAAATTCTTAAGAGCTTGAATCCGAGGATCCCAATTGTCATGGGACAAATCGTCTGGACCTAGAAAGGTACAAAGACAGTGGAGCTTTACAGAAGACCACCGAATGTCAACAGGACCAGACTGTCGATTCCGCCGCGCACCAACCCACAAACCCTTGCACTTCTTAAGATCAAGACGGGCACCAGACCCAAGTTCATAACGATCAAAAACCTCAAAGACAGCCAGAATAGAATCATCAGTAGTGACAAGGATGGAGGTGTCATCAGCGTACTGAGAAAGAAAGGTAGGAGAAGACAAGGGAGTAGGAAGTGACAGACCCTTAATCTGAGGACAAGCCTTGAGTGCAGCAGCCAATGTCTCAGCAACCAAAACATAAAGAAGAGGGGAGAGAGTACAACCCTGGCGAACTACCCTATGAAGATTGAAAAACTCAGACAAAAAACCATAAACAATTACAGAGCTCTGGACACCAGTATACAAAGTGTGCACCCATTTACAGAATTAAGGGCCAAAACCCATACGCTCAAGGGTACAGAACAAAAACTCCCATTCAACTCTATCGAACTCCTTCTCCTGGTCCAGGGTAAGAACAGCTAATGGAAGATCATGAATAGCGGCATACTGAATGGCATCACGAACATAAGCAACGTTTTCGCCAATGAACCGACCAGGAACACCAGCAGACTGGTCTGGATACATAACCTTGTCAATGACACAAAGAAGACGGCCAGCTATGGCACGAGAACCAATCTTATAATCAACACATAACAAAGAAATAGGCCGCCAGTTCTTAAGCAGAGTCCGGTCATCAGCTTTAAACACAAGATTAATCAACGACGACGCTGAGACACAGACAAGAAACCCAAACGAAAAGCACAATTGAGGAATTCAACTAAATCAGAGCCCAAAACAGACCAAAAGGCAAGATAAAACTCAGCTGGCAAACCATCCAAGCCAGGCGTTTTACTTTCAGCCTGTTGGGCTGGGTGGCACGTCAACACAGGATAGATCACGAAACAAAGAAACAAGGATGTCCGAAGTGTCAGTCACAGACTGACCACCAGCATTCCTGCGATCCCGACTAGGATCCATGACCGAGTTAAAATCGCCACACAGCAAAGTAGAAACACTAGAGTCTAAGAGGGGAAGCAAAGTTGGAAAGAATAAAACCAATCGGACCTTAAATTTGGTGCATACAAAGATACCACATCAGAGATTGAACCAGCACGCAGCAACTGTGCACGGACAAAGCGACCAAGAGAGTCTCTATCAACATCAACAAGGGTAAAACTAGTTCTAAAAAGGACAGCAACACCACAAGACTTGTTTGACCCAACAGACGAAACAACAGAAAAAGACAGGAACCAAGACCTGACCTCATCCTCTGACACACAATGCAATTCTTGCAGGCAAACAGCATCAGACTTAAGACCAGACAACCAGTGACAAAAAGACAACCTCTTGAGTGGGTCCCGGAGCCCATTAACATTAATAGTGTGGAACAGCACCATCACAAAAACAAATTTGGCCACCATGAGGAAGATCACTTGTGCTTTTTGCTCTTAGACTTCAGACCTTGATCACCAGGAAGGCGACCGTGACCAATTCGCTTGATATTAGCATGGGCAGGAGAAGCGGCCTTCCTTATAGACACAATGTCCTTGGGAGTGAGGTCATTAGACCCCAAAGAAGGCCGATCGACATTAACCATCTCAGAGTCAACAGGATCTACAGAGTTGGAGCCAGTAATTTGGATATCAGGAATTTGGGTAGAAATTTGTGCAGCATTAGAATTTTGAACATCAGAATTAGAAATTTGAGAGCACGAATGGCTCACCACACCAGAATAACTTAAAGATGGGCTACCTTGGCCCGCTACGTTAATACTTGCGGAGTTCTTTTGACTCCCATCCTTACTATTAATGGAGTTTCTTTGACTCCCTACATTAGATTGAGTGGAACTCTTTTGGTCCCCTGCATTAAGTTTAGTGGAACTTCTTTGGTTCCCTACATTAGGTTTAGCGGAACTGACAGGCACGAATGACAGCTTTAGGAATAGACTTCAATAACTCAACCATAAGTCATATTCCGACAAAGAGGCAATCTGCTCCGGGCATTGAAGAACCAAGGTATTCGGCCTAGCCACATGACCAGCCGTGGTAAATGACACAAAAAGCAAAGCCAAAGGCCAAAAAGGCCGGAAAAACAAGAAAAAAGAAAAAACTCACCCATACCAAAGTTAAGCCCACATCCGCAGGGTGGAAAAACGGCTGGGTGACCAGCTAAACTCGAGCAACTGAATGGGTGACCAAAGCACCAACAAGAAGACGGGAAGGTCCAAAGTGGCTTCCTCCGAAAAAATTGCCAAAAGCAATCGATCCTCACCAAAACGAAACGAGAACGTTCAGCCTACAAAAGAGTAGGGCCTTCGGCCATACTGTCCCGCATCAGGTAATCTTAAGCTTGTTTTTTTTATGTTTAAGGCGAATGAGCAGCCCCCCAGTAGGGTTAGTGCAATGGCTCTCAGACATAACGTCTAATCCCCCGCCAAGACAGAGGCATGCAATGTCATGGAAGGGGTTCGCAATAAACGGAGGGGCATCAAGCCGCCAACTTCGCCGAGGGATCGAACCTCGCCTCCACAAATTAAGACAAAAAAACAAAAAACGCCTCAAACACAGAGGAAAACTGCGCAGTAGACCAATTAAGGACACCGAGCGCCAGGAAACCACACGACGGAAACGGACAAACGCACAAAAAACAACAAGTGAATAGCAACCAGGGGAAACCAACACACCGGCCAGGTTCCCCAGGAAGCTAGACAGCACAAAACAAAGGGACAAGGTCCGTGGCGACACTACTTGCCCTTAAGATTCTTGCGGCGCCCAGGAGTAGGGGAACGCACAGAATCGACGATGGAGCCCCCCGAAGAAGCAGAAGACGGAGTAGGGGAAACCGGAGGCACCGGAATAGCAGAGGAAGCAGAAAAAGTATGGGAAGGGGGAGAGAGAGCGGGGGATGGAGGCACCTTAGGGGTACGAGGAGGAGCAGCATCACCACGAACTGTGTCGGCGGAGGAGGCCTCAGCGGGTTGAGGAGGACGTGCCGCACCTGGAACAGCATCAACAGCAGGGGCCCAGGCGTTGGTACACTCACGGGCCTGGTGACCAGGGCGACGGCACCGTCGGCAGAGACCGTTGAGTGGGCAGCCCCTGCTTCTGTGGCCGAGCTTCCTGCAAACGGCGCAGAAAGCTGGCTGGCGACGGTACCACACACGACACTCACATCCAGCGATGGTAACTAGACCAGGCACATCCTTGGTGATGGTCATCCGGATGGTACGATTACCATCACGGAGCTGAGGGAAGGCCTGGTGAAAACCACTGGTGACGGCGTGGACCTCTCCGAACGACGCAAAAAAACGGCGAATGACATCATTCGGGACCTCAGTTGGGCAGTCGCGTAGATGGATGATGCGACTGCGGGCATCGGCACTCACCACACGGAGAGGGGTGCCCCGAAACTGGATCCCGACGGACAGGACTCGCTCACATTCAAGACGGATCTTGAACGTGATACGTACAGCACCATTTTGCAGGAACTGCACGGCAGACAGAGCACTCTGGTCCAAGGACTGGAGGAGCTCCGGCAGGACGGTGGACGAGCCAACGAAGTTGTAAATTGCAGGTGGAAAGAACGCCACTAAACTGGCGCTATAATCCACCTGGGGAGGTATGATGTTAAGCCTCAATGGACGGGGACCCAAACTGGAAGGGTGACCCGCTCGACGCAAAGGAAAAACTTTTGAGCAAGAAAGCTCGAAGGAAAGATGGCCGCTCGAACAGGAGAAGCTGCCAAAAAACCAGCAAAGCTGGCGATCTTACCAAAGATTGCTGAGAAAAATGGAACCGAAATTCCTACCCAAAAGGATAGGGCCTCCGGCCATACAGTTCCCCGCGTCAGGTAAGTACAGTCCCGCATTAGGTAATCTTAAGCTTGTAATGTTTGAATGTTGCAAAATCTATTTATTTAGACCGACTAGTGGTATTCCATCATTGTGGTTGCCGCTGTTAGTCTGAAAGCATCAGCGCATGCGTAATTATAAAGAGTGCCTTCAACGAAATTTACGAACCAATATTTCTTCCAGCCGGGTCGTCAGTAAAATTTCTAAACACTTAATATATAAATTCGTTTTATATAAAATTTCGTATACAAGAGAATACGTTTCTTTTTAGTTTTGTCACGATCCGTGATGAAGACCTTGCTAAGAGGCGCTAAGCTCGCTCTCAGAAAATTGCAAGACCATTTGCTTTTCTCGGCTGTTTTTTCTTCAAGCGTTCATCGCAAGCTGCAGGAAAATGAAATTCTCTCTCTCCGCTTTGACGATAATAAGCGTGTTCGAGTCTTGAATATCGTAGCGCCATAGAATCCGTGATTTCTCGAAGCGTCGCACGAAATATCTTCGCGATTTTCTTTGATGATGATAAAGGCCTGGTTACAAAGCGTGCGATGAATGATGAATGATGATTGTAGCGGGAAATTTCAAATAACGAGCTCTAATGTTCAGACCAACAAGCGTGCTTTTTGCCGAATCTGAAACATGGCCACAAGTAGCGCAAGTAGCCTGGGTATTTCACGAGGCAACTTTTATACGGCATCAAATATTTCAAGAACTTCATCTTCTCCGAGTGCGCGTGTTCGCAAGTCCGGACGTTTTACGATCAACGTCGTCTTCATCTACTCCAATATCCTCTCGCGACTCAATCAGCACGTTACAACAGGTAATCGCTGGGCTTGCAGCCGGTCAGACCTCAATTTAAGATCTTCTAAAGATTGTAGAAAGTTCAAATGAGAGAATTAAGGACCTCTTGACCCTTGATGACAAAGTCGACAAACTATCTTCCAATCAAGTTGTTGATGCTGATCGCGGTGGCAACGATCGGTGTGGAGTCAAACGTAAGCGGACGAAAGCTTCACTTCTTTTTCAAGTAAGTTTTAATGCCTACCTTAGCAGGGCTTTTTTAGTTCAACCAACTCGGCTTAAAGCTTACAATTCTGTAGGTAGGAAATACACTTACGCGGCTTCACTGTGATGAAAGATTGGATCAAACTCCGCGTAGTTCGATCCCGCTGATTATGATACATGTACGTATTTGGTCGTTTTCTTTTTTGATAAAAAGCGTATCTGTCTTGATTTTACTGTCGTGTCTTTATTTAGAGAAAGAGGTAGTCATTTGGATAGTTCAAATTTCAGTTATAAGTTCAAGCACACTTTTTCTCTCAGTCTCTTGTGTTCTCTTTGTTGACCGAAATGTATGGCGGTAATCACAACCTGCGGTGTGTGATTAAGTTAGCGTTTTAGATGGCGCTGAAAATATTACACAATTTAATAGAGGAAACGTGGAGAGTTTGGAAATGAAAAGATATTGTACAGGGATAGCCCAGTCCAGATTTGTTCGTGTCACATTACTAATGCGGTTCTGTTTGATTTCCACTTTGAGGGAGAGGTTTACAAGTTGCATAACAGTAGCGATGTCTCTAATCAGTACCGAGGAAGAGTAAAATTAAAATATCATTTTGGGCAGCTTTTGGGGTAAATCATGGCCCCTGGAGTAGACGGTTTTGCCGGGTGCTTGAGGCAATTGCAAAGTGGCGTCTCATGCTTAGTAAAAACCCTCCTAAAAATTCACTCTTCATCCTTTTCGGGAGGCGGCGATTGAGCTTTGTCGGTTGGTGTGAAGTAAAACACTTAACAATGACTTCAGGCCTGAATGGAAATCTCTTGTAGCTTTTGGCAGAACGTGGATACAATATCGTTATCGCACGAAGTTACAATGATCTACATATACCTATAAAGTTATTTTTTTCTTAGACTTGACAAACGCAGCGAAAGAGTTGAGCAGGCAACGGACAAAAGAAAAGGAGTCCCCAGTGAAAACTCTGAAATGGGCCTTGTCAGATGAGTGGAAGGTAGAGTTACGCAGACAAGAAATAAATGGTTCAAGTAGAAGAAGCTGAAAGGTAAGGTGTTTATATATAAAGAATACTACTGTCTGTACTAGCCTGGGAAGCAATTTTTTTCGAGTATTTAAGAAATTCCACTCCTCTGTTTTGTTTGTTACCTATTTAAACCTTATTCTCTACGTCATAGAACTAAAGCTGAGTTGTTTTATTCCTATAACAGAAATGACAACGAAGCATGTGATGACGAGGATCGTGAAAGTAATCAGTGTAGATGATGCAGATTTCAATTTTGATGAAGTTTACTGAATTATGTTGCTTTAACTTATATCGACGTGTACCGGAAACGTCATTGAAGGACATTTTGCTTTACGTGTAAAATAGTTGTTTTGTTGCTTTTCACAGTTGCGGTTCTAACTTCATGTAGACTAAGACTTCAAGAAGCATGAAATAGCTTCGACTGCGTTCAGGAGATTATGAAGATAGTAATCAAGTAGATTTTTATTTGCAAATGTTAAATAAACAGCGGAGAGGAACACAACTAAATGGTATTTGTAAAAGAATCAGTTTCGAAGCTAAGATATGATCATGAATACCCATAAACCCGCCACTAGTACTAGAAATCCTGAAAAAAAATTAGATTGTAGCTAAAAAAACAGGGGTAATTGTCCATAAAATATATACGAAATCAGTACACACTACGTTCAGTATACGTACTGTATACTGACATTCCACCTGAAATAGAAGGAATCCTGCCGCAACTGTAAAATTCCGCCAGTATATCCCCTGTTTCACACAGTATACGTGATGTATACTGACACGTATAATAACATATAAGGAATCCTGCCACAAGTGTATAAGATCCTGGTATTTTTCTTGGCCAACCCTGAAATATACTGATCATTATATGGGCCTTATACATCCTGCCGCATCCTTAGATTTGCCTTGTACGACCTGAGGAAGGGTCCTTATACAGAACATTTCATGCAGATCATTCTGGTTGAAACAAAATTAAACTACAACATGCATACATGAGTACCTCCTGGTGAACTGTGCAGCTGTTGGGCACTTTGAATAAATGCCTTTGGGGAAGCCGTTACCTGTGTTGGGTAAGGTAAAGTCTGCATACGAGCCAAGTGGCCCATCAGCTTATCCCGGTTTCCATAGCATGAAGCGACTAGGAGTATTTCTACTCCCCCCTGGATGGGATGCTAGTCCATCGC
>OMLO01001374.1_pt1 | contig 18653 bp, 16 predicted proteins | sample 1674811 | NCBI WGS metagenome assembly OMLO01 (sample SAMN06265003, study PRJEB25207) | coral metagenome | isolation source: Coral host | place: Mexico:La Bocana,Puerto Morelos, Mexico | collected 2008-11-13 | reverse complement strand
TATGTCACGTGGCTCTAAATCGAGGGAACTGGCGCCTAGTGCGCAATACCGCTCAACTCAATGCGGTAGCATTTACATAACCCATGATTTGAAATAATTATCTCAATGATATATTTGCATAGTCCTTCACATACTAATGTCACGCTATCAGGTCTGTCCCAGCTTTCTGCTTCAAACATTGTTGTTAGACTGCTGTAATAAATTTGTCTAAATACACGTTCCCCCAGCCCAAAATAACTCTTGTGAAAGGACTGTTCAGACGGAATCTGATATTTTCGAGTTCATTCGATATTATTTTTCAGATTGATGTTGACACGTGGATAAAAAGGCTTCTTTGTGAAAAATTTTCTTGACCAATAGAACGAACGTAAACAGTCGCTGACCCATATTTAGATAGAAGGGGTAGGTCCCGTAACGCAACAAAAAGCGAAAGTTGGATTGATGCCCGGGGGTTTCCAATTGCCAACCTCATGGGCTTAAAAACGAAAGATCAGAAATCACTTGCAGTCATTTGAATTGCAAAGAACCATTGCTACTCTTGCATCAGCCCTTTGTGGATATACCCTTGACTGTATCACGCTTTGGCCTGAGGTAATTATGTGACACACATTCAATAGAAGCCATAGTTTTATAAATACCGGTAGATATATTAAGTCGAGTTTTGCATGTACAAAACCACCTTGAAACGTACTGAACAAAGGAGGTAGAGGAGAAGCAAAGGGGCAGGGGCACATTTAGACTGGAAACGAAAAATGAAGTACGACTAGAAAGTAAGTTTTCTCAATGTTAAAGCTCAGTTTTGGTTTGCTCACTATGTTTGCGGCCCGTGCAAGCTTCAAAGGTAGTCAAGGTAACTATACTAACTACAGCAATAGTACACGCTATTCTGCATCAGAAATACAATGCCTTGCATTTAGGCAAACAAGGCATTAATTACGAGGATCGCTTCGCAGATACAACGGGTTCTGTTGACCACTGTTTATTCCGATAGTTCTAAATGCTATTTGCGAGAGCGTCGGATTCCTTCAGACCTTTAGTTTCGTTTTATTATGCAATGCTTTATTGGTAATCAAATTTACTGTTTGCAGTAAAAGGTAAATTAAATCGATAGAATGTCTAAATTCATCTAAATGAATGTCACTACCAGTTCAAAATAGCAAGCTGACAAATTCCGGTGTTTCTCCGAAATGACCTCACGGTGAGGTGGATATCGGACCTCCATCGTAGTGATTGCTGCAAGCATTCTTTTTCACCTTTAACTAGTAGAAATTAGGTTCTTAAACATACAAAAACACTCACAGTACTTAAATAGTCAGGTTTTCTCATTTATTGCGATAGGTTCTGGCATATTCTGTAAATTTTTCATTCGGGTGAATTGTTCATTTGGATGTTTAACAAAAAGTGTCTACTTTCCAAGAAGGCCCATGCAAAGAAAGGCCAACAGTTGTGGTTTACAAGCACTTCGAATTCTAAGAAATGCCTTTCCTCTAAGTTAATCGTTATTTACGATATTTTTGTCAGATATAAATCCATCGTTACATGCTTGTATAAACCCAAAATTGTTGATTTGTAAGCATTCATGCGACTTTTAATTGTAATTTTTCCAAGAAGTAATCGATCCGGCTGAATTCATTGATAGCTTGAGGACGCAACGAATGACCTGTCCAATCAAGGTCAATCAAGGGCTTCAAGCTTCCTGTTTTTATATCCTGTCCTCCTCAATTTCCAGTTCTTAGTTAATTTAAGAAAGCCCATCCAATTTCCTTTTTGGAAACCGGAAAAAATGTTTTGGCAGTGTGGCCTGTTTCTTTATGCGGAATTAAAACAACCAGGCCATTGTTAGGGCTGTCAGCCTCCTTAACTGGAGTTACCATCTTTAGCGGCCGTAATGACATTGACTTATACTTGAGAATTAAAATAAGAAGGGTGTTTCTCCTTAGGTTACTAAAACTTTTTTTTTATTTCTCCAAATGGCGTAAGCGCCTCTCACCAAAATCCGGGAACTTAATTTTTGAACTGTCAATCACTTAGCGCGTAACATAACTTCCGATTCGCTCTTACGTGTAACATAACTTCCGGTACAAAATTTCTTTTATAAGGTTAATAAAAAAAGAACCGAAAATAATCCTTAACAAAGGGTTTTTACAAGACTTGCAAAACGAACTATCTAAGTCTACAGTGGAAAGACTTTTAAAACGTAATTTTCAATAACTGATTTCCGTTTTGGAGTGAAAGGTTTTTCATGCCCATTTGATTCCTATTTTCTTCGTGGAATTTCAGTGACGCAGTCGAGTCTCTTGGACTGAGCTTCTTCTGTACGTAACGATTCTAAGACTTTAAATATTTACGCCGCAATTGCGGACTGTGGGCTTCTACTGGATCCTGGACGAAAGGAAATGGAAGACGCACATGACATTGGTATGTTTTTCGCAAGTTGTTCACATTTCTTTTGGTAGATCAATTCCTCATCAAACACATGAAAAGCCAGAAGGACCAGAAGCGAAGCTGACCTTATCCCATTAACTGTAAATTTTCTTTTTTTCTTCAGAATTCAATAAAACTGATTCAAGTCTACCCGCCAAAACCAAACGTAAATCGGAAGAAATGTTCGGGGTGGGGGGGGGGGAGTTCACTTTAGAAGTATATCACTCACTAGGAGGCAGCATCTCTGTCTCGATACCCCATGTGCAAGGTTCTGCATAGTCCCGGTTGGAGTGCAACTTTAAAGTGTATGGACTGTACGTACAACTAGTTCAAAAGTGTTTTGTAGACGCCCTTGATGTGGAAAGATTCACAAAGTTCTTATTTTTACTACTGTGGCTTACAATTCATCCTCTCATAAACACAGATATCGGATGCCTATTGAAAGAAGGAAGACCGACCGTGGAAGACATCGAATGCCTAGCCAAGGACATAAGCGATAATCCTGACAAATTAAGGACGTTTTACGAGCTACTGGGATTAAGCGATGGTGAGCCAGGAGGCTTGCATAGACATTGTTTTGATTCCACAGATGGCGCAATAATTCCCAGGCATCTCGAGCTTACCCAGGAGAAATGTAAGAACATTACTTATGAAGGAATAGCCGCAGTTTTGGATCACAGCTCCTTTAAACGAAGGGATCTCGTGAAGAAACATTGCCTCATTCCAATAGGTGAAGCACTTAAGTATAACTTATGTGATACTCAAAACAAAATTTTCCTGTCTTAGATAATACATTTAGCAACATAGCTTTGTATGAATAATTTCTTCTTTATTATCCCTATAGTCTGTTATTTTCGAAAAACTCGGCCAAGTGCTGGTTTTGTTTGCAACATTTAATTTGTTTATGGGTCACTTCTTCGTAATGAGCTCAACCAAAAATTCTTCCTCTCCGGTTCCTACAGATTTGATTCCTACCTACATCCTGGCAAGAGGCGGAAACGCCTTAGCAGCTTATCGAAGAGCTCTGAAGTTTGGTAAAACGTACGATAAGCGTGTCAAAGTGTTGTTGATCGGCGAAGACCGCGTTGGAAAGACCAGCCTTGGAAAAGCACTCAAAGGCGAATCGTATAAAGAAGATGAGGCTAGTACAGATGGAGTGCTCATGAGCGAGGCCCTCACAAATGCCAGTGAAAAGCCTTGGAGAAATTCAGAAGTTTTTGGAAACTCGAGTGCATACAAGTTAAAGCGTGCGGAGATTCTTCGTCGAGAGATTCTGAGAGAACAAACATATCAATCATCTCAAGATGACAAAACAACAAAACCTACTGAAAAACCAGGTTTGCTCGTTGTACTTCTTTACATGAACTAAGTAGGTATATGCGGGGCCAAAGGGTGTAGTTTAAGAGCCGATTTTGTCTTATATTTAGGATAAAGACTTTGACATTTTAAGTAATAAAGTTAATTTAGAAAAATGGAGAAATGTTCCTGTACCTAATCTTGGAACTGTGTTAGAATTTGCTTCTAAAGATAAAATAATCACTGGTATGGTGACTTGAAAACGAAAACTCGTTCTCATATCCTGCACTTTACTACAATTTCATTATAAATATGCCCTTCTATAAGTTGTTTTTGAAAATTTGTTTGTGTTGTATTTCGTTCAGCTTCGTTACGATTGCAAGTTGATGGAAATGCGGACGTGGAGACCATTCCTGACGATATCTTAAGTTTATTCGAAGACAATTTTGGAGATGACGAGGTCGATAATTGCAGAGAAAACGATTCCGATGGAATATGGCCAGTCATTTGGGATTTCGCTGGCCAAGCTGTGTATCGTGCCATTCATCCTATCTTTATGTCCCCGGAAGCTGTGTACGTCTTGGTGTTTGATCTATCAAAGAATTTGTTCGATAAGGCAGGAGGAAATAGACGAGACAATCTCTCCGTGCCTAATCTTGACAGCGAGGATTCGAATCTAGATCACATCATGCGATGGATGGACATGGTACACTCCTTGGAATACTCCTCGGATGCCGAGACTCTACCTCCAGTTATCCTTGTGGGTACGCACGCCGACAGCGTCAAGGAAGATCCCGACAGAATCATGGATTCCCTGTTAGACCGATTCTGCAAAAACAGACTGTTAGGTGAGCATATAGCAGGGAGCGTAGCGGTGGACAACACACGCGCGGGTAAGGCACTTGGCCAGGAAGACCAAGGAATTGTCCGTTTGCGCCAGCAGATATTGGAAGTGGCAAAAAAGCTGCCGCACACCAAAAAGGAAGTTCCCTTGCAGTGGCTTTACATAGAGAGCAGGATTCAGCACCAAGCGCAATGTGGAGTCAAGTACATCCCTAAACTTTCGTTTAAAGAAGAAATCGCCGAGAAAGTTTGTAAAACTCAAGTCGGTGAAGTGGAACCGATTTTGAACTTTCTTCACGATCGTGGCACAATAATTTATCACGAAAATGCGAATAATCCAAATGGCTTGGTGGTATTGGATCCGCAGTGGCTTGTAAACGTTCTTTGCGAAATAATAACTGTCAAACCGAGCAGAGGAGAAAAGATTAACATCCGCAGCCATCGGAAGAAGCTCAAAGAGAAAGGAATTCTGGCAAAAGAGCTTCTCGACCATGCCTGTAGACAGCAGGGTTTGACGCAAGTTGAACAATCATTGCTGTTTTTGATGGAGAAATTTAACCTTCTTTTTCGGTGTCCGAGTGTGGACAACGAAGAAATTTACCTCGTCCCCTGCATGCTAACAGCAAAACCAGAAGAAGAACTCATTCCACCAGCGGACGACACTTCGTCGTCACCAGTGTATGTCACTTTCAAGACCGAGTACGTACCCATTGGGCTGTTTTCCAGGCTTGTCGTGTTGTTTGGAGTGTGGGCGGCGACAAAACGTTCGTGCGACCAGCAGCAAATTTTCGCGAACGCAGCCCGCTTCGTTTTAGACGGCAAAAACTTCCTTGGATTGGTGTGCTTCAAAAGTGTGGTAAAGTTGCACGTCTGGTCACAGGACAAGTTAGACCCACTGTGCAGTGATTCAGGAGTCCACTCAGAGGTGCTAAGGTAAGCCCTTTTATCCTTTTATCTACAGGACTGATCAAGATACGATTTCACATTACAATACCAGTTCATAATCAAGCATACAGGTGACAAGAATGAAGAAAAATCATCAACTAAGATTTACAGTCTTGGTGGACCATATGGATTGATATAACTGTAAGACTATTCACTAAAAAGGAATAGCAAATGTTCTAGGCCAGTCACTATCGGATGTCAGAAACTAAGCTAACTTAAAATCACTTTTACTGTTTTGAAACCCCCTTATGCATTGTACCTTTGGTCTTGAGGGTCTGGACGGGGGGGGGGGGGGGGTGGTTTGAGCTGAGAAATCACCAAACAAACATTTGAATTAACGGAAAATCACTTTTTGTCTAGTTGCTTGGAAAGGAGTTTGGAGACGATGCGCAAAGAGTGCCACTGGCTGCGTTCGGTGTCATGGGAGTTGTGCGTTCAATGCAGATTGTGTCCAGGAAAGGTAGACTCCAGCACTGGCAACTGTATCTGGCATGACACAAAGGGATGTTTGCATGACGACTGTGCTCACTACATTCCTTTAAAAAGCCGCAAGTTCTACTGTGCAGATGCTAAAGGCAATGATTCCTTCTTGCCTGAAGAAGGCGTCGCCCTTTGGGTTCAGGTGAGGAGAATTTACCGGACTTCCGTTGTATAATTTATAAATGGAAGCCCAATGTCTTCAGGAGCGGCATGGAAAACGGCAACATTTAATTGACTTTATCTGTTTCGGGTCAAATATTGCCAATTAGTTGTACGATGAATGATGCTGCTTATACAACGAAATAAGTTTACCGCAACGGTCTCATATACAAATCTTTGAGAGTGAGATCGGACGTCAGCTTGTCGCTATCAGGCCATTTATGAGCTGTCACCTCATCCACAGAGCCCATGTAAACAAGGAGATTAGATTATAGTTTACGACACTAGGAACGTTCTTGCTCTTCCGCTATCGAAAAATGTTTGCTGCTTAGTCTGTCCCCAGAATGAGTGGAGACTATTGAAATAACGCGACCTTCAGCAAGCTTATCCAGGGCACCTTCAAGCAATGTATACATGTTTGTAACTCCATCAAACTGATAATCATCTTTTTTCAGGCCGTGAACAACAACAACACTTCAGATGAAAATGGTAAGTGGTGTATTATGATTGTTATTGCCCTTTGACACACACCTCGAGCTGATAATTTTATGTTTTACTGGACTTATTTTAAATAACTTCTTATTTAATTAAGTACGTCACTGTTGGTTTATAGTTCTGTCTGTGTACTTGTTTTCTACTTTCAGTCGTTCAATCAAAGACAAGGTTTACGCCTGACCCTCATCTGAAAGTGTTCAAACCTTTAACCAATGCAAAACAGATTATGCTTTTAGCCGGAGAATGGGGATCAGGGAAAGGGGGTCTACGAACTCTTAACAGGCAGCTAGCAATAGAGCTGGCGAAAAGCCCCAACCTGGAGGTCAGTTTCTACGTTACGAAGTGCAGTGAAGAAGAAAAGCGAATTGCAGCAAGCTATGGTATCACTCTTATAAAAGCAAAAGAATTACCTGGCTACGAAGACCTTGATCGACTTTCATCTCCGCCAGAAGAATTACCAGAAATCGACATTGTGGTTGGGCACGCGGTGTGGCTCGGGAAACAGGCCCAGCTGATCAAAAGATTCTATCCAAAATGTGTTTGGGTTCAAGTCGAGCATACTGCTCCCGAGGAACTCGCCATGTACAAGAATTACTCTTGCAACATCTCCAGAGGGGAGAAGAAACATCACACGGAGGTAAAACTGGCTGACCGTGCTGACATGGTAGTTGCAGTTGGGCCAAAGTTAACGGAGCTGTACAAGACGTATTTGCGTTCTTCTCCCAACAAGAACGTCTTTGAAATTATTCCTGATCCCAGCATCTTCCACGAATTTAAAGAATGCAAGCAAGCTAAAGAGGACAGAGAAAAATTTAACGTCTTGGTGTTTGGTCGTGGTGACGCTGACGATTTCAAGCTGAAAGGATTTGACATAGCTGCTAAAGCGATTGCAGAGCTGAAGGACCAGGGGTACCACCTCTATTCTGTTGGTGCACCAAGTGGGACAGAGGAAGAATTGACAGAGAAGTTACTCCAGCAGGGCATCTCACCTCGTCAACTATCCGTGCGTGGTTTTATCGAAAGCAGGGCAGAGCTAGCTAAGTTGCTATGTCAGGTGGATCTTGCCATTATGCCATCAAGGACGGAGGGCTTTGGCCTGACTGCCCTTGAGGCCTTATCTGCTGGTCTACCAATTCTAGTAAGCGGTAACTCGGGATTTGCAAAAGCTCTCGAGAACTTGAAAAATCCCTTGGCCTCATCTTGTGTTGTGGATTCAGTAGACGCCAAACACTGGGCTGAAGCAATTCAAGCCATCAAGGAGAAACCCAGGTCAAAAAGGCTACATGATGCACAGAGATTAAAGGAGTGTTGCGTTAAGTCCTTCGCCTGGTCAAAGCAATGTCAAGCCCTCACGAGAGAAATGCTTGCTCGAGTCAGAGGTGAGAATGTTATAAAATTCTCTGGTGATAAACCTAAATAAGCATTTTCCCTCCAACTGTGACAGTCTGTCTGTGGGCTGGCTGATCGATGAAGTATGACTTTCTTTTGGTTTTTAGTGTTATAATCATAAAGAGGAGAAGAGGTGAACTGCAAGCTATTTGCCAATTGTTTCGGCCTTCTGGGCCTCATCAGTGCAGTGCTGAAAGTCTAGGATGGAGGCTAACCTTAAAAAGCCGCCCCAAATACTACACATGTGGTAGTATCTAAGCCATTACCAGAGTGCTCAAACTAGCAAGCTAGTGAGCATGCGCAATTGCATTATAAATTATATTGCTCATTTATTTTCCAGAAACGAAAGGTGACGACAAAGGCAACGGTGGCCGAAGAGATAAAGCAGCGACGGATGCACAATGTGCCAAATACATGGCAGAGGAAAACGAAAAGGAATCACAACCTGCATCGCCATCAAGCCAAAGACTTCGAGCTGTAGAAAATCCAGAGACCTGTAATCACGGTATGTTACAAACAAAATATGCCTAATTAAATTATTTGAACAAAGTGTTTGCGACATTTGAAGTGCAATCGTATCTATCCCTTAATTTCTACGTAGTTTTCATTTACTTCAGTTACTAGCAGATCGATCCTAGCAGTTCATAAATCTATCTAAATTAATGTCTAGTATACCGCAATGCATTTCACATAAAAACACGATATTATGTCACCCTATTTAAGACACTGCAAGGGAACTGAATTTACTACACTGTCAGCAGAATTTGCATGGCGATATAGCTTTTGCCGAGCAATAACGGCCTCGTGGAAGTCCTTACCTTAAGCTGATCAAGTCAACTGAGAGAAGAGGGTATTTTACTAGGTTTAAATAAGTATTGACAACACACTGCTTTATTTTCCATATTACAGGGCCAGGACCACATGAAGCAACTTTTTCCATAGGATGCTGCAATGTCTACAATGACGTCACCAACGTATCACCACTCTCAAGCTTGGAACAAGACATCGATGTCAACCGAAATGGCCATTTAGATTCAACGGCAAACCGAGACACGGATATGACAATAGTCGCGCAACCTTCAATATCACCGGAGGTCGAAGAGACAGTCGTGAGCTGTCAGGTACAATGAGTAATAAAATGTTATACAATATATATGTTTTTTCTTTTACTTTGTGCGCTAATGAACTAGCAGGATGTACGGGGCAATTCACACCCTCCGCTAGTACCACAGCTATCCACTGCTTGTACACCAGTTGATGTAACTTGGGTGAAAAAACCTTCCATCTCGAATCACTTCCAAATTGAACCCCAACCCTTACAAGGCCGCAAAAGTAAGACTTATTATCAGACCTCAGAAGTAATCAGTTTTCATCTGTATGGAGGCTGTAAGACCACTTACTGTACTATGTTCAAAAACATATTTCCGTTTTTCGATCATTGCTCGCTGGTTTCAATGAACAGAGTCAGTTATGAGTGATACTCTATTCTGCTTTTTTTTTCCACAGGAAGTCACCGATTCCTGCCTTAACCAAGATGAATTCCAGCCAACAAACAAAGGATTTCAACAAACAGAGTCAAGTAGAACGAAACAGGAGAGGTACGGGTGAGCATAGTTTAAAGTAAGGGGTTGTGTTGTGCAAATTATAACAAACGACTTAATAAATACCACTTTGCAGTGTTTTGTTACCTTCAATCTACATCAAAAGTTTGAAGATACGAGTCACTGATGCATGGAAAAATAAAGCAAAAGAAACCATTGGTATTAATCCATCTTTCAGCCCATTTTCAATTCAAAGACAGTGAAACAAAGAGATAAAATACATTTAGCTCTTTTTTCCGAGGACAGGGATCGCGACAATATTTAACCTTGACGTCTCACGTCACTTAAACCGACGTTGGCCTTTGAGGTATTAACTGCAAACAGAATAATTAGATGATAATGTTCTGATCCTCGTTGCTAGGATTTCAGGTGCTTCTCTCGGTAAACTACGTTATTGGAGAACGACACCTTTCGCGCGGTCATACCTTCCAGAAACTCCTTCTATCAAATGGTTGCAGTGTAACTGAAGGTTTAGGTACAAATGCACAGTAACGTGGTGTCGATACCACACCTCTGTCCCCAGCCCCACCCAGCTGCTGGAAATGTCCATTAAAGTAGAGGATGGACTAGGTCAGTAAGGTTCTCAAAACCAAGAGAACATGAAGGGTAATAGAGTCTCCCATGTAAGTCTTTTTAGTTCACTTCCGGTTTTGGAAAACTCAGGAGGGTCTGGATATTGCCAACTCCGTCAGACGGAAAATATAAAAATAACTTGAGTGATTACCTTGACAATAATGAGAACTTCCTTACCAATCATCCTCTCTTCGTTCTACTGAGAGCTCTGACCACGTAATTTTGATATAGTATCCGTGAAGTATATAACGGCCGGTGTTGTTCTTTCCACAGCGCAACTGAAATACGCTGGCGAGGAGGAGAGGAACGAGTTCAATGGAGAACGGATCGCGAGGAAAATACAAAGAAACATGTCAAGCAATCAAAGATCGAGAGCATAAAAGTGCCAAAGCCCACAGTGACTTTTATACTGGTTGCAGTAGCTGTCCTGATGGCCTACATATTTATTCATTGATTCTCCGCGGGGTAAAAGGGGCTGTCTCACGTGAGGTATCTTGAAATTCATAAGCCGTCTTAAATTTCCCCAGTGCTAAATATCAATTTAGGTTCACATTTACATTGCGTGTTTAATCTTTTTAACTGCTGAGCTAGTGATGGTAATTTCGAATCTACCTTTGACAGAAAGTTAACATCTATTATTATCGAACTACCAAAATGCAACGTTTTACTGTAAACGTAGATGTATTTTCTTCTCCATATATGAGCCAAGTTGCTGTATAGTGTCATTCGTCCCTTCCAATAAGCATCCCGTTGTTGTTCTAGGTGCGGCGGGTATTAACGGACCACGTTTTTGTTTTTGTTGGGTGTTACGTGCGGCACTTACCGAGGATGGCGCTTACTCAAATAAATACGAAATAGTTCTGGTTGAGTGCCTTAGGCACAGTGTAGTTTGTATTCAGTTTGGTTTCCTTGTTTGCTTAGAGGAATAAGAAATTCACTCTCGTGACTCGCACGCAGTTATTTAGATATCAATACATTACGCGTTTTTCTCCCGCCCATAACGCGTTGCCCGCGGGACTTCCCAGATATAACATAACCGGTCATCATGGAAGATATATTCCACTTATAACAAAGTATTTAGCCTAGAAGTGATTGCTTGTGTGATGTTGTCAAACGTTTCTATCTGTGGACATTAATTTGTATAGGTGAACTTCGTCTTCACTGGTTTTACACCAGTGAAATGTTCTTGAATTTCGTTACGCCCACTTATTAGTCTCTATCCTCTAAGTGGTTAATTAAGATAAAGCTCTTTGAAATAATACGCTACAATTCCTGTTAATAGAGATACCGTGACAACAACTTTTAAAACAAGAAAAGTTAGACTATTCCCAGTAACAATTTTGTTAGGTTATGGGTCAGCATAAGTGAAAATGAAACAAAGGGCAACAAAGAAATTCTGAAACAATTTATTTTTGTTACACTATAAGTACAGAGAGTATTTCACTTGATTCTTTTTTGTTTTATTTACTTAGTAAGTGCACCTTTTGTAAATCTTTGTCATTACCTGACGACAGATGTTGAACATCTGAACATATTGTTTACATTGAAAAGAATAGTTATCTTTTTGTTAAGTTATAACTAACTTAAATATTGTTTACATTCAAAAGAATGTTTGTTAACACTAACTTGAATAATAATAATAATAATGGGATGATTGGGGAATTTATTAACTAGGTTCAGAGCAAATGCCCTTCTGCTTTTGTTCATTACCTATTAATGGAAGGACTTTATTCTTATTTATACTTTACAAGTCAAGTAAATTAATGTTTATGTTTTTCTCTTTTTTTTGTCCAGACATTTATTTTGTGATTTGCAAACATTTCTTGGACTTGACTTCTTGCAAGTCGTCAATAAAGATTAGGGCAAAAATGGAAAAGTATTATGCTATTACCTTCACAAGTATCCAGAGCAATAACTTGTTTTGTAAAGTAGTCCACGATTTCATGTGAAATACTCTTGTGCAATTATAAACACTGACAATTTCTCTCCAAAAACACCATGGGATAGAAGAAACTCTGACATAGTGTGAAACTGCCCTTTGAGGTATCCATAATTGTTGTACTCTGCTCTCCATCCCATACCATCCCGTCAATTCCCGCAAAGGAACCTAATGCCCCATCCCGTCCCTCCCCAACCTCTTGCTGGCTTGATTAAGTAATGTTCCACGTAAGAACTAGGCAAAGCAAATGCATGGAATGTGAAAAGGTGCTCAATATTAAATCTGGCCTCTTGCCACTACGTTCCCTAGAATTGCTTACAGAGAAAGAGGTCTGGACGAGCTAGCTGGACTAGAAATCTGTTGGTTTTAGGTGCAAGCTCTTGATAGTACCTAATCCACCGCCTCTTGAAAATGAACAATTGCTCTGCCAGTTAGCAACAAACAGCATATAAGCATTTTACTTGACTTCTCAGTTACAAACTATCTTACTGTAAAGTGGTGCAGACACATAAAGGCATGGGATAAAAAGTGAAGAGTGGATAGGGTCTTTATGTAAGACCCCCAATTTAAGGTTAAGATAGGCTAAACTTTTACTTTTCTATCCCTCATCCCTCTTTTGACATTTCTTTTCTCAAAGTGTTTTTTTTAGGAGGGGGGTCGGGGTGTAGGTTTAAATCCGTTTACGACACCGGCTCCTGATCTTGGTTGTAGAGCACTCTAATTTCCCGTTTCATGGTTAGCCATTTAAGATTTCCACGCACATTATCCCTATCCTCGGGCAGGCCATCCAAAGCATCTCGAAACTGGCGGAGGGAAGCAAGAAGCCATCTCTACAGTAAACAATAGAGAAACATCTTGAGGATAGTTGACAATCATCTCTTGTAGATTTAACAATCCCTGTCAAATTTGTAATATTTAACAATCCCTGTCAATTTTGTAATATTTAACAATCCCTGTCAATTTTGTAATGTTTACCAATCCCTGTTAATTATGTAATAGTTCGACAACCATCCTGGTTCCTTATCAGCTAGCAAAGCACTACACTAACATTTTATAACAGAGAGGAACCTGGCTGGCTTGCTAGCGATTTCAACCATTTCATAACTCCTCTCCTCCCCACTGCTCTTTCCAGATGGAAACTTCCTACTCCATGTGAGAATGGGAGTCCCCCCCCCTCACACGACATTTTAGAAAGAAAATAATAACACTAATACTTTTCTGTACAGGTAAGTGGCTGGATAAAAAATTTGTTGGTCACGGCGGAACATGTTACCTTCTATCATTTTTTTCCAGATTGCCCAAAGCAAATCTCTATTAATAAACACTTCTCTTCTTCAAAGACAAGATAGAAGTACTTCCTAGTCCCTGGTAGGCCCCCCCTACAACTATTGATTTTAACCCCCCCCCCCCTACCCTCGCCGGCAAAAAAACCTATAAAAATTTTTCTAATATTTTATAATATTTTATATCTCCTCTAGATAAAACCTTATAGCACATTGCAGGATATCCCCAGAAATTCCCTTTCAAGGAAACAGTTTATTGATACATACATCAGTAGAATCAAGTGTTCGGGTGCTTAGATGTGGACTAAGGTCTATTGGCCCCTGGGTTAGTGGCTCATAATCCGTCTGCTCTGTAGTGACGTACAAAATCAAGGAATCATTGCATCCATCGGGTCTTTTAACATTAAAATCTGGCTCCACCATACGACGGCTCGTGTCAGGGTGAAGGAGAACACGCTTAATCTCTGTTGCTGACTCGCCAGGTTTAAGGACTTCAGTGACCCCCTGCAGAAAAAGCGAAAGTCAACATATAAGAAAGAAAACTGCCCCTCCCACCTAAAAAACACTGACATGTTGACCCCAAATTGAAGGCCTTCAGATAATACCTCCTAAACAAATATAATCTTGATTAATACAACTTTTCATGATGTAACCCTGCTAGTATAGGGCTGTCTGCTCAGAGACTTCTAACCTGTGAGGGGGAGGGTCCCTTATGAGAAGGCCGGAGATACTTGTGTTGTCTCGCTTAGGGGTATAGTCATAAATTATCTTTTAGGGTGCACTCGAAGAAATAATAAATATAATAAATAACGCTGTCATTTCTGTTCAAAGTCGAATATTTTTTGGGTTGAAAAAAGCTAGAGCCAGCAAGATTGGTCTCAAAGTTAGGGGTTTAATTCAACTTTTCTGATTAGCATTGCTGACCTTTTCACACGAGAGCTCCCCCTTCTGAGCTTATGCTGTCCATAAGACAAGTTCATAAGACAAGTTCATGAGACAAGACCTATGTGTACTCTCATCCATATTTTAACATATAACCATTATTTTCCCAATCTCAAATTGCCTTCCAAAGGTAACCCCTACCCCAGCTTCCTAACACCCCCCCTCACTCGATAAGAAGCCCATAGAAAATGCCTCCTACATAAAAATATATCAAAAACTACTTGCTTTTTTTGGTGGATACAAGACCACAATGGAGCCATCTGCCTGGTATGATATAACACAGATATGGATTGGAAACTCTTCGCTATTAGTCACTTCAATCACAAGTGCATCACCAGTACCATCCAACGCTCTGTAAAAACTCCGATCATGGGGGCGTGTTACCAGCTCAACACTGTGAGATTTGAAGGTTGGAATTGCATAAGGGGGGCCTCCTGCAACAAGGAAATAACCAGCAAAGAGAGCAAGTCATGTTTGACTGTCGCTAACAAAATTTATACCAAAGCAAGCAGGTGTCAATGAACCACCACACATGCCGTTGCTAGCCCACTGATTGGTAAAATGTATGGTCGATTTAGGCGACTAAGGTGTTTTGTCCCAACCCGAGTGATGAGTGAGTGAGTGAGTGAGTGAGTGAGAGTGAGTGTGAGAGGAAGGAAGTGAGTGACTGAGGGAGGGAATGAGTGAATGAATGAGGGAGTATAGTATATACATGTTATTTTACCGAGGTCTTGAAAATGCTGCCTGAGGGCAGCATTTTCAAGTCTGAGGTCACAGTTTTTCACTATACGGACTGACCCTAAGCCGGTAAATAACTTATTTATTTTTTTCCAAGCTCTCAAACGAAAAAAAAACTCACAGAAAAAAAACTCACGCAAGCGTTACTGTGACTGTGGTCAGAGATAGGAAAATCCGGACCGCGCTAAGAACCAATCAGATTGCAGGATTTGTTACCGTGCCCGCTCGGAAAAAAAATAATGTATAGTATAGTATATCTTTATTGCGCCTTACTCTCCAAAGGGAGGTATTGGTCTGTTTACAATAAAGGTTTAACATTAACTAGTACACTAACAAATAACATTCACTTGATTCTTTTATAATTAACAAAAAATAGAATTAAAGAAAATAATAATAATAATAATAGTTATAATGCTCATTTCGTTGGTAAGTTGAGAATCTCTTTTCTTTTTGTAAACATTAAGTTAATATATTTACCTATTATATTATATTTTAGGGAGTGAGGGGGTGAGGGATCCAAGGTAGAAGTATACAGAAAGGTTCTTTCAATATTTACTATCAAAATGCACAGTCCACCTTAGAGTTGGGATGATTTTTACCTATAAGCATTTGAATTAGCTTCATTGACCAATCAATTTTGCATTGTAAAAAGAATTAGAGTGTGTTTGATTTAAACTGTGTTTCATTTAAGAATTTCTTTCTTTATCATATCCAATAGACACTCTCACTGCTAATTCTCCACCCCTGTCTATCAGCCCCTGGTGGGTTACATTACCTCCACATAAATCAGGTGTTTCGACTGCTCGAGCTTTCAACTCAGTCCTCTTGTCAGGATCATTTTTGAAGGGAGGTACATTCTCAACTTTGAAAATTTTAAAGCTAACATTTTGTAGCATAGCTTTGTCTGGTTGCTTTGGCCTGAGAGCAAATTTGATGCGAAAATATTTGGCAAGATTTTTAGCCATTAAGCGCCCATCCTTAGCCAGTTGATAAGGAAGTATCATCCTTCCATGGTGCATCGCCTTCCAACATTGCTTCCTGGAAAATGATATGAAACATATTTCAAATTGGTTATTAAAAGGCAATTATGGTTCAATTAGAGATTTCTTATATACTGTTTGAGTAGTCTTTCCTTCTTCCCATCAAAAGTAACAACTGGGTATGAGTCAGCAGTTTTGTAATGTGTCACAATACAAAAAAGAGATCTTCAGGAAAAAATCTTTCTCACCAATACACTTTCAGGTTCATGTATACACTTTTGCATTCTACAGAGCTAATTGAGGCAATTACAAAAGTACAGTACATGCCTGCATTTTTGGACTGAAAGCCTAGCCTGTAGGTAGAAGGTCATAACCTCAGGGAGCATAAAGGTGTAGATATACTGAGTTATTATATTTTATAACATACAATAGATACAAGTGTAGGTCCCTGCACGTACTCTGATTGCTCAAAAACCCATGTTTTATCCGAGTATAAAACATTAAAAAAGCATCTTTTATTGTTTTTCACTACTAAAGCAAATGAAGAAACCTAACCTGTGTTGTGATAAAACACTCCAAACATTTGAGAACACTTCAGAAATGTAGAAAACACTCACCTGCAACTTGTGTTTTCTACATTTCCCTCATGTTCTCAAATGCTTTATTTGTTAAATAATATTATAATCATAATGGAGATATATACAAGGCCTCTTGGGTTTGAAATTTGTGATTTGAGGACTTTTTGGGGTTTGAAATTAGTTAGAAAACACTCACCTGCAACTTGAGTTTTCTACATTTCCCTCATGTTCTCAAATGCTTTATTTGTTAAATAATATTATAATCATGATGGAGATATATACAAGGCCTCTTGGGTTTGAAATTTGTGATTTGAGGACTTTTTGGGGTTTGAAATTTTGTGGTGCCCTTTTTGATGGTAGTGAGGGGATGATTCTGTTGAGGACTACTATGGGGTAGACAAAAAGCTACAATTCCGGTCAAAAGGGTTGAGACACTTTCCAGAAAATGATATTTTTTATATCATACCTCTTCATAAATACAATTTTTGCAAACCCCTTCCCCCCAAAACAATATTGTGGGCTAGGATTTTTAATTTCTGGTCTGTCAGCATCTCAAATAAAGCAACTTTGCAATGGAGGGGTGCGGGGAGGGTCTAAAAAAAGTATAAAAACGCAACGTAGTGAAAACTAGTCATTAGACATACAAAAATATGCAATGTCTCAACGAGTTTTGACCTGGATTGTAGATACACAAAGAATAGTTAGTCAATACTTAATCTCCACCTTTATGCTAAGAAAGAAATTAACCTGTCTTGATTGTGTTTTAAGACTTTTTTGTGTCTTTTTGTAACCTTATAGCACTGATGGAGCCTCACAATTTAGCCTCATTTGTACCCCCCAGTCATTAAAATACTTGCATAGCCACCCCCACCACCTCACCTCCCCCCCCCCACACACACACACTGCCATCTCAACCGTGAAGTTCTGATGAACCAACATCTCATTACTCCCTCTTTTTCCTGTTCAAGTAGACACTACCAAAATACAAACATGGTAATCCCTAAACTATCACAAACCTCTCTTAAAGAAAACGCCTGCTCAAAAAACTGTAAGCTTTACATGCCATAATGATATGCGCAATTTACATGTAACTTGTGCATGCGATAATGTTATGCCTAACTTACAAATGTAGAACATCTCTGAGTGAGTTCATGTCATTTACGTGTGTCACACCACTTTGTAACTGCCTTCTTAACAGTTAGAATAGGATGCTACTGACATATGCACATAGATTTGAGGATTAAAACTCTCAATAAAGAAAATCAAACTAAGGATATCTTACCCTTCAACCTCTACTGTGTCCAGGATGATACAATCTGGTTTCCCTTCTCTCTCAAAGCTGAACATCTGTTCATTGTCCACTGCAATATTCATTACCTCCACATTTTCTTCTGAAACCCCTGCAGTTTTGATACACACAGGATGGTACATACTTCCTCGGCAACTCAACCGAGCTTTGCATCCAACCTAGCGAAGACAAAATGCAGAACTTTAACTAAAAGACATCATGTTGTATGTTCCAGACAATATCCAACCCCGCCTGCAGAAGAGATTGGGAAAAATTATGTGGAATGTCTGACCTCAACTACCAGAAAAACTTGTAAGAGAAGGCAGTGATCATGATGAAAATTTGAATGAAAGTTATGTTAAAGCTAATCTGTAACTGGTGATGACAGATATTATACTGCAAGCTAACCAACCATAGATATAAAGTAGCCTATTGCCTTTAACTTCAGTCCCATAACAAACTTGTTACTTTATGGGTGAATTGCACTAACAGCCATGTTCACCAATACAGTCAAGGAAACATCAAGGGCCCACCAAGCATACTCAGCTGTAGTCTCCTTTGCAGCCGTTTTTTGGGATGTCACGCAACGCTCCCCCCAAAGAAACGGCTGCTCACATCCGAAAAACATTCCTTTCTCTATTGTGTTTGTGGTTTGCTTGCGGTCTGTTCAACAGACCAATCACATAACAGCAAAGTGCGA
>OMLO01001373.1_pt1 | contig 18656 bp, 9 predicted proteins | sample 1674811 | NCBI WGS metagenome assembly OMLO01 (sample SAMN06265003, study PRJEB25207) | coral metagenome | isolation source: Coral host | place: Mexico:La Bocana,Puerto Morelos, Mexico | collected 2008-11-13 | reverse complement strand
ATACAAACAGTTTATTTGAATAATATTTGCTTATTCCATTTTTCAAGAAAATTGAAAAATTGAATTGGCCGAACCGTACACGGACCGCCCTCCATGAACACTATTTTTGTTGGCGGTGGAAGCAAGAATAGCGAAAAAGATATTTATCGGAATATAGCAAAGGAAAAAGGTCAACAGAACAACAGCTGTCGTGTAGAAAGCTTTCTTATTTTTGAGTAACTTCTCCTTGGCTTCTAAAGAAACTTGGCGGCAATCTGCTTTTCGCTGCGACAGACTTCCTTGTATACAACATAATTAAAGTAAATCATTGTGGGCAAGTAGAAAAAAACTGGCACGACTATAAAACCTACAAAGTTACTCTCAAAATCTGTTTTAGTTTTTGCGCCGTTTTCAATGGGAAGCAATAGGGCTATAACCCACGCCAGACCAGAAGCTATGATGATACGACCCTCAGTTACCTGGCTCTCATAGGCGAAGGGATGTCTAACTGCGGCATAGCGCTCTGCACTCATAAAAATTGAAAGAGTAAACGATGGCATCAGACATTTACCAGTGAGAGTCATTGATACTTTGTTTAGGTTGCAGAATCTGTTTCCTTGACCACTGAGAAGAAAGCTTGAGTTTATGATATGGAATGGCTGAACAATTAATCCCACCACCAGGTCAGATGTGGCCAAACAGGCAAGTACTATGTTAGATTTGGTGCGAAGCTGTCGTTTGGTTTTCACTGTCACCATCACCAGTTTGTTGAGCATAATGATAAAGGGACAGGTGAGAGAGCTTACGGCGATTCTGGCGATGAATACAGCGCGCAGATCAGACGAAATATTTTCGGGATTTATCGGAAGAAATGAGAGACCACAAGTCATTAATGTGCTGTTGACAGTGGTGAAATTCATCGATCTTCCATCGACTGAGTGAGTGTGCTATAATTACTTTGCTTTGTGTTTTCAGATCGTTCACCTTTTTTACTGCACCTCTTAAATGACATTTCTTCAGTTTCCTTTACAGTTTGACTACAGCAGGTGACGTTAGTTAATGTTAATATATTTTCCTTATTCATGGAGTCGTATAATGCTAAATTACTTTATTAAAATTATCATTGCATTAGTACAATAATCTAAAATGCTAACCGCTCCAGTCTGTTTTCGCTTGCGTTTTTTGTTCCAAAATAGTAAACAATTGTAATGAATGGTGTTGATAATATGTTAATTTTATGAGAGATTCATAATCATAAGAGATTATTCAAGATTACTCAAGTGCTGCTTTTTCGCAACTAACTTAGCGGCTTGGAAAAAATAAACATTTCTATATATTTTTTCTATAGATTTTGCTTAAGCCATATTCTTCTCGATTTCTTTTCTAGAAATCTTCTTGTAATAAAAAAAATCAAAGAAAAAACGATAGCTTAAAACGAGCTATCAGTAACATCAACCTTCAAGTGACTGAATTGATTTTTGATTAAAGTTGTCTTTAAAAAATATCAAAATGTCCCATCATATTGTCCGCCTTTTTTTAAGTAGGACAATCTATGGGCAACAAATGAGCCGAACCAATTTTTTGACTTGTACCGGTGTTTGGTCGATATTTATATATAGTTTTATTACCACGCGCGCTGCTGGCATAAACTTGTCGGAATCTGCGCGCGCGACCTGAGGCAAGCTGAGGCAAAAATGATCAATCACGGAATTATGCTAAACGTTTCAACGGAAAACTTTACCCATAACAGAATTTTAAGAGCAGACAGTACTTTTTTAACTTCTAAGGATTATGAGTTTGTAAATTTTCTCTCTGGAATTGCTTCCGACGCCCCGTAAACAAGTGCGAAGCGAAGTTTGCGAACCGTGAGCATGCGCAACATAGTAACTTGAAGAATTTCTATTTTGCTGAGGTCACGAAAACAAAGCGTTTTGGAGCGACCTAAAAACGCATATCGCGCACGTTCCACATGGTGATTTTTTTTTTAAATTGGTATATAGGTAGGATTTTTTTGTTTTTCACCCATAGGAAAAATCAACAAATTTTAAACATACATTAATGCACTGAGGGCAAGAAACGAAAACTGCGCCAAAACCACCAAAATTATGTACAAATTTTCTTAAGGCTTTGTCAGCTACAACTTTTTAGATGTTTACTTCGTTACGCCAAAAACAGGAAAATTCACCGTGTAGAAACCTAGAAAATCCGTGTTGAAGTAAGCTTGCGTCAAAAAACAAGCCAAGTATCTCTGTCGCTAGTTGCCATAGCAACGAGATTAAGGTACTGAAAGAATCTTCCTCAGATATAGGGCAGATCCTTGTGTAAATGTAATTGCAACGACTTGCAGATTACTATATAGAGCCACCTTAAATAGATATCTTCTTAAATTCCCGTTTAGTGTAAGCTATTGCTTGATTTTCATTACGTTCTCACTTGATCAATCTTGGAAAATGCAAGAATATTTCAGATACTTATAGCTTGCTGATGAAATCATGTAAATATAAATTAAGTTTATGAAATCGTGATCCGGCGATTAAAACATTATTCGAAATCAAGAGAAAATGGTAATCTTGAGAAATGCCGGCTGAAGCCCATTGAGTGGCAAAACGCAACAACAGAAGACGTCTTGCCAAGTCAGAATCGATCAAAGATGAATCACACTACATTCCAAACTACTTACTCCAGTTGTGGTTTTTTCCTTTCTGCTATAAATCCCGCAACCATTTGTTCTGATGTTCGCGCTGTATTCATCACCAGAATCGTCGTAAACGCTCTCACCTGTCCTTTTATCATGTGCTCAACATTCTGGTGATGGTTGCAGTGAAGCAGTGAAGACCACAGCCGGCTTCGTACCAAATCCAACATAGCACTCGCTTGTTTGGCCTAAAATTCCAAACGCCTTTTCACTTCTCAGAGGAGACATCATGTTTTGTACTATAGTTGACCTTCTACCATTGTGCAGCTTTGTTATTCTGCGTAGAAATTGCTAGAGTACTACACTCTGAGTATATTGTAGACTTTACAAGCACAGAAGCAAACACACAAACGAAAATTTAACTAGTGCTTTAATTAGCCTTGAGACAGGTCTCTTTTTGTCTCGGCATATATGTCGACCGTTTAAAAATTCCAAGACGTACGTCAGTATATTTATACAGTATTTATACATATAAAATGTATTTCAATTATCTACGATGACCTTCCAAAAGTGTTTTTCTTGAAACATCTTATATTTGTGAAGAAGGTCAACGTTTAAGTCGCGTGTGAATCGAATGGAATAGCACAGTAGTTTCTCACGATAGCCGCCGTGTAAGAGGAAGAGATTTCATCTTCCATATAGTTCTTATTTCTAAGTAATCCTTCCGCGTAAGCGAGCTTCATGTCACAGGATTGGCTTTCCTAGATCCTCCAGGGATTTCAGTAACCAGGGGTGATGTAAAAATAACTAAGTTGAGAAAGATTACCTTGCCAATCAGGCCAATAACCTTAATCCTATATTCATAGTTAATAGAGGGGAATGGTTATGGAGCCCGGCAAACATCAACGGAGCAAATAAAGATACCAAGATTTATGTTAAAAGGTCCAAGACCGCGCACAATGTTTTGTTTTGAGCTTATACACTATACATGAGTCACGTAATCAAAACGTTTCTATTGATTAGTTTAATTAAAAATCTATATTTTCAATGTACGCATCAACTTACGTAGAAACCGTGTGTGAACGCTACCACTCATAACATACAAACAAACTCCATTCTACAGCGCAGAATACAGGAAGTGCTGCAAATTCGGTAGCCAAGATTACATATCCTGTGCCTCATACGGCACGGGATTAGAAAACCAATATTCGATGACCTCCAAAAGAAAATACAATGTTTATCTTCTGAGGAGGTGGGCACTAACCTAAAATCTAAAAAAAATACTTTGCTAGTTTAATACCAGATTATTTCCTTCGTCGACTCCTTTATATTTAATTGATAACTAGCAATTAAAAATATTTGAAAATAACCCTGCCTTTTCCTTCGTCGACTCCTTTATATTTAATTGATAACTAGCAATTAAAAATATTTGAAAATAACCCTGCCTTCGGCTACAGATTTCGTTACATTTATTTTCAGGCAAAATTCATTTTCCTTTGAGTCTGGGAGAAGAATGATAAAAATACAAAACCTTTCGGAACCAGGGCAGACACAATTATTTTTATTCCGTACATTTGCAAACGCTAAACTTTATTCTTAAGAAATAAACTTATAATACGTTTATCACATCGACACCATATACATGCATATTTATACTAATGATATGTAAAAAGATGTAATTTAAAGTCTATCTACTTCTACCGAAAACTACAAAACGCCAGGAAGCGCAACTACTAACTAGCGTCAGGCCCTTGCACTTCTGTAGTTTGCGGTGAACTGGAATCTAGTGACAAATCGACAGCTTCGCTTATTTCTGGAGTAGTTACTTCCTGTTGCTTGTATTTTTGCAGTTCTTTTGACATTGCATCCATGTCCTGCGAAGGGAGATGAAGAAAACAAGCTCAATGTAGCGAATTTTAAAATCAAAGTGTTTGAATTCTCATAGGCTCTTATCAATCGTAGTTGCCACTCTTAACAGTGGAATAGGCCGTTTGTCGCTCTGTCAAAACCAACCTTTTTTCAAAACTAGTCTTATGAAAACGTGTTTCATCTGCAGGTTCATTTTGATGCAAATCAACTCATTTTTATAACCATTTCCAAGAGAACTCGTTTCCAAAAGACCTAATGGCAACTTGGGCCCTGTCCACTACGCCAACGGTGAGGCCTATCAGCCACACTAATCCGTCACGAAAATGGAGCTTTTCGACAATTTTTCGAAAATGCTCTTTAAACCGGAAATTGAAAACGCTGGCTGTTCGTTTCTAGGCAAACAGAAAACATTGATTTCCATACCCGAGGTTTTTAAACATAATTCCAAAAGGACGCGCGATTGTTGCGTTTTTAAATCTTCCGGTGTAGTGTGAACAGAAATATTCGATGCGTTTTTAGAGTGAAACCTCTGTTTTCTCTGCTGTAGTGTGGACGGGTCCTTGCAAATAGCCTTTTTCAATCTTTCAATAGTTTTTGAGGCGCACTTGCCTGATTAATAAAGTCAAAAGCACTTTTCAGTGTAAAATTTGTTCTATTTACCTGCTGAAGTTGCACGTTTTTTGTGAGTGTTTCTTCCAACATCAGCTGGATCTTTCTCGTGTTCTCTTTGCCTTTGGCAAAAGGAGAGCGAATCTTTTCTTTTAGAGAAGAAATCGATGGCCCTGGAGAAGGTTTAGGAGATTCTGCAATGGGACCTGAATAGAAGATATGTAAATAAATAGTTTCAAGAGCATTAAATGAAAAGCTACTAATTGTGACTGGTTTACAAAGAGGGCATTTTCTTCCTTTATGAACGTCGGGGGCATGCACTGAAGATTGTCGAAGATTTCTCAGTGAAGCAGACCCGAAGACTTCCGAAAACCCTCCAAAGCCTCACGAAAGTTGTTGGAAATGATCCACCACAGAAACAAAGAAATTTTTCGTTATGTTTCGAAAGGTTATTGAAAGCTACCTCACCGATTTTGGTTTCCATGGCGTAGGCTTGAATTATAGCGGACTTTTGTATCAGATCCTCCGCCAACGCTGCTCCATTTTCTTCAAGATGGCGAACCTGTGAAAAATGAACTACTCAGAATTCAAACTAATCCTTCTAATCAAAACAGACTTTGTTGCGTGAACAGCTTTTGCTAAAAAGCAATATGGCCAAAAATTGGCTTCCTCGGCTTTGTCGCATTTAAGTCTCAAAGTGCTCTCTTCGTTTATCAGAAATCACCAATTTTTGTATTTTCGTGGCACCAGTCGCCCGCTTTCCCGCGCTTGGCACCGATCGCCCGTTTTGCCGCGCTTGGCACCAGCTACATGCTTTCCCGTACTTTGGACCGTACACCTAATGCTACTGGGACACTAAGATGGAAATAATTCAGAGCAAATTGTAATGAACACTTAGCTTTTTTCTCGATATTAAGAATTTGGCACTCCAAGCTTGTGCTATCCCGAATTCAGTGTTATTTTTACTGATTTAGCAATGCTACATCATTATTTCTAGGTTTCAATCGCAGTCGTTTTTAGAACCCCTTTTAAAATAATGCTTAATCGTATCAATGACCAGAATTCTAGAATCTGATTGGTTCTCAACAATAGTTATTTGTTTCTTAATTGAACTGCGAAAGTACTGAAACTGTCCGATTTGAATTGTTCGATTACAAGATGCCCTTAATCGGATTGGTCAAATGGGTAGGTAGCCAATGAAAAATGAGTAAAAATAACCATTATCAAATGAAATGTTTGTTCGCGAAAGACTTCCGGTGTAAGACATTTCCGCTTCAGAAACATCTTTTTTACCTTCAGGATCATACAATTAATTTACCAGGAAAGTTCAATATTATTTTTTTGTATTGAAAACTCCAAAAATGCTGACTTAGGTATATTAAAAACATTTTTTTTTAGCAAGTTTCTCGCATTTTGTCATTTTGTTATCGAGACGATCAATTGGAAATGAGATTTCATGTCATACAATTCAGGGGTTATCGGGATCGTATTTCAAATCATCCGAGCGCTAGCCCCGATTACTCTCAGAACTGTACTCCACTCAGTCCTATTACCATTACTTATACCTTTTCCTCAAGTAACCACTTGTCTTGTTGAGCATCAGCAAGTCGTTCTATCAAGTCGGTTGTATCGTCATTCAGCATGCTGATTGTCGAAGCCGTAGGGCTGGGAGGCTGAAACAACAAAAATTACTTAAACAACATCGTGTAGAAAATGGACACTAGATTTCCAGTTTGAACGACATAGTGACCTAATTATATTAGACACTCTAGTTCATCTGTCTTCATAGCTCCATGAGGATAGATGGTCGTATCGTTTATGCTTCGATGTAATAAAACAAACACGAAACACCCTGTTTGACCACATTTGCAAACACCTAGAAGGGCCGAGTTGAAAATACGACGCTTAGCGGAGTATTTTTGACGAACTTCGAAGTGTCGGAAAATGCGTTCAAACACAGTCTCTTATGCCTGATATATATTCTCAATCGAAACTAAACCAAAGAAAAAAAAATGGAGAGATAAAATCGTAAAAAAATATTCTTATTAACATCAGATATCCAAACATCCATACGGTTATGATATCCTTTCATTAAACATGGCGAATTATTATGAGTTTGATAAGTTTCAAACTCGGTTTGAATAATTGGCCGAACGATCTTGACAGCTTTAGGTCTGGAATACTCCTTAACATGGTATCAATGAAACAAGGTTACTTCATTACCCTAAATTCAGGACTGTCCACTTCACTTCTCGAAGGATGACTTGGTGTTGAATCACTTAAAAGACACAAAATGAACAGTATAAGCACTATAAAGAAAGAGACCTCGGTCGTTTGTGAATGGGTTATCACTGAAGGAAATGTCTTCTTTCCACATCTCAGATGGTCTGCGAACTATATCTTTATTTATGGTGTCGTATGACATCGTCATAGAACGTCAATGGCATGATATGACGCTAAACCTCTTGAAAATCAAACCGAGGCTAAACAGAACGAGAAAGGTTTCTACGAGTGGCAAGAATTATTACTTTATTCAGTAGGTAACAAGAACTGCTAACAATTTCGTTTTAATTTCGTACTTTCCAGAGCACTATATCCTTTACAACAAACAAGCAGCAAGCCAATAAAGTATGTACATTGAGGTATCTTACCCACTGTTTCGCCTTTGATTTTCTCTGCCAGAGAATAAATCGTCGAGTGCTTTGATAGTAAAACAAAAGAGAAGTTTCTCAAATTAAACGCTAGTGGAGATTATCCCAGTCGGTTATCCTACCACGAAGGTGTTACTTCCAGCTAATTCCTGCTCCACCCCTGGTGGGATGCACTTCCTATGCAGTATGTCCCCCCACCCCCCTCCCCCCCCCCCATATTCTGTGAGACCGCCATTCCAATTTATTAAGACTATTTTTGCTCCTAGGTGCAAAGAGAGCACAATATCTGACAAAGAAAACACCCCCGAGGGTTTGAACCCTGGTCTGATCTGGAGTCCAGTGTCACCTCACTTCCCCCTCAACTTAGGATGATATGGTTAGGTCTTAGACCTCGTTTAAACTATGCCGAATAAATTTTGACAAGGCAGCTCTATTAGATTCTCCGATGTTTCACCGAAAACGGAGCTCTCAAAAACGATAACGTCAAAATCTCAATCATGTGATAATCCTTAAACTTAAGGTTTTACCGCCCGTGAATGTGGTTTTTTTCAAATTTCTACGGAGCAGTGTGAACAGAAAAAAATTGATGCGTTTTCAAAGTAAAACAGCCGTTTTCAAATTTCTCCAGCGGACGGGGACTTAACGAGCCACGTGGTCTGTGATCCATAAACTTGGCATCCTTACTTTTCAATCCACATGGATGGTCAACAAATAAATTTCCTCGGCTAGTCTCAACTCCTAGCTTATAATAATAATTGGACAAATTGCTTAAATATTTAGAGGGTTGTTACTTTCTTACTGGTCACAATTGCCCAATTCTCACTAATTTGTTTTTGGTCGTGTATGGACGACGGCGGCCAATCAAAATCTCAGATAAAAGCACAAAAGAAATGAAACAAAATTAAAAATAATACAATAATGGGCGCACCAGGCTTAACTCTGTTCTCAGTCAAAGCTTCTTGTAATTTTTGTTGTAGTTGTTCTGCTCTTTTCCTTTCCAGTTTCAGTTGACGCTTTAGATCTTTAACCTGCAGTTGAAATATAGACACAAGTGGTAAGATAACTGATGTCTATGTAGTATATACCATACGTCGGGAAGAAGTCGCACGACTTCCCGTTCCATCCCGCCCCATCCCGTAATGTCCCGTCCGCCTTTGTAGAGCATAGCTACAATCTTTCTATGAACGTTTCGGTTATAAATTGCAAAATTGGTGAAGAGAAGTGACAATATACCGAATGCACCCGAGCAAAAACGAAAAGCAAAACAGTCAAATAAGTAGATTCTGACCAGTTGATCTCCTTTCTTGCCAGCGATCCGGCTCTCGACTTCTTTGTCCTTAAGTTCCTGTCGCATTTTGTCCATCTCTTGACCTTTCTCTTCCATTTCGTCTTGAAGAGCAGTGATTTGAGATTGAAACACCTGAGGTAAAAAGTAGAAAAATTAGACACAATACTAGTTTGGACCTTACCTCTTCAGTAACAGACAGAACCTCATTGGAAAATGAGATTGACCAACATTGGCTAGGATGAAGAGGAACTACAATATAAGATGATTTGAGAAACTCAAAGCTGGCTAACATTAATATGTTCGCCTGCACCTTGTTTAACATTTGCAAGCATCTTGCAGCAGCAAAGACTTCCAATATTCATAAAAATTTCCAAGCACACCCTGCCCTGGGTCATTATCTAGGAACCTAGGTACAAATACGGTGCCAGGCCTTGTCATGCTCCCTGTCAAACTCTCAAGTGTTCTAAGAATGGTTTGCTGAGAAGGACTGGTGAATACTAACCTCTGTTTCTCTGACTCGCTCTTCTTGTAATGATTGCAGTTCATTTTCGCGTTCTGCCCGTAACTCGCCCAAAGATTTCTCACTTCTTTCCTTCTCTTCTTTCAAGTTTTCCTGACAAGGCAAAATTTAAATTAACCACTATTAAAAACTTGGAAGGTACAATTTTAAAATGAATGCATCCCTATCAATAGACAATCTATAAACGTTTCTGTCTCACTCTCAAGGTAAATGAAAAAAAGTCGCCTTTCAACGTCTATATTTTCGAAAAAATCAAGAATTTTTGAAAACAGAACTTTGCTGTCTTCACTTGGAACACGAATCGTTATACACAAGCCAACGCATTGTTCATTCTGTATCATGTACCACAACCGGCACCCATTCCCACACGAGAACTACCCGTGAAAGAAGCTATATTTTGATGTCTGTATTTCAAGAACTGCTTTGTAACATACTTCTGTTTCAGCGAGCCTTCTCTCAAACCAGCCACTCTTGCTCTCCAGTGACTGTACTTTGGCCTTCGTTTCCGCTAGCTTCAGTTGAGACTCTTCAACTTCTTTGCGTAGTTTCTGCCAACAAAAAGCAAAGTGAATATAACTAATTACGGACTACACATATTATACACTGCCAAAGTAAAGTCCAAGAGAAGAAATAACGCTTAAAAACGAAAAACATTTTCCGTGGGAAGTCTCGTGGATAGCCCAAAACGGGATATCCACATGTAGATATATACGAGGAGACCTTATTTTCATGGCTTTTGCTGCTCTAAGAGGTAACGGCTTAAAGAAAAACTTAAGGGCAAATACAGAACCATTGAAGATGAAACAAAGACGTCTGGTTCAGATATATTAGGTATTCATGCTGTCGGAACTACCATCACAGATTTAACGCTTTCATTGTCGTACCAAAACGGGAAATTAATCGTTCCATCAAGCTGGAGTAATTTATCTACAGTATAATCAATATTTCGTTGATTGTTAAGCAGATAGGCAACGGAAATACTATTCCATCGACATGTTGTCTCAATGCAATAAACAATTCTCTCAAGCGAAATTCATTTACAGGATTAGTAATCATCAAAGAAAGCTGACACTTAATTTCTATTACCTTTTCTCCTGTTAGGTGCTCCCTTAGTTCACTAAGTTCTTTCTACGAGAAACATCAGATAATGGCCACCATTAGATAAACACGAAATAGTCTCCGCTAAGCAATATAAAATGAAAATTCATCGTCAATAAAACTAGCACTTCGTACATCTTCATTGTGATCTGAGCCACCTGTCACTTCCTTGCCGGTCAAAACTATTTTAGCAAGCGCAAGACGGCAATTTCTCTCCGTTTTCAGCTGTTGTTTAGAATTTTTTTTCACACTGCAGGAAAAATATAACGAGCGGAAAACGTTTTTCTGTGATCAATCAAAGCCATTGTTCTGCCAACCAATCAGGCTCAAGACTTCAGTCACCTGTGCCTTGGGTAACGCGATTTTCCCGCGCTTAGCACCGACCACAGGTTTTCCCGCGCTTACCATCCGTTAAAAATTTCCCGCAGTTGAACCTAAGGAGGTTTATCTTTTTGCCGCGTTTGCTAACAGCTACATGACACTGGATACATGTTTTGTAACGAAGTATTAAAAGCACAGTTTGTGCGCCAACCTTGTGTTCTTCCTGTAGCTTGTCCAGCTGCTCTCTGTGATTTGTGTCTGCAGTTTGTTTTTCTATGGCCATTTCATCAACTAAATTCTTACGACTTTCAGCGACCTGAAAAAACCCCAGGACAATGCATCAATAAGCTTCAACTCAAAGCCTTTCGGAGAAAACACATAGGGGCTTCGAAGCTATGGTGTCGAGCTGTTGAGAACATCGATTTGATATCTTTGCTGGCTCGGAATCCATCTCGTTCCAATGGAGATTTACTTTGTGCCGTTTCGTATCAGCGTGGCGATAAGCTAACGGCACAATATTCAGTGTTTTTTAGGGTTTTTACAATTACACACTTTCCCTGAAGTTTGAAGTTTGCAGGTTGAAAAGAGCTACAATAGAAAATAAATTGTACCGTAGAGACCAATACCTTATTTATTTCCTGTAACGAGTCTTTCAGCTGATTGCACTCGGCTGTTAGCTGTGAAATTTGTTCATTCCAGCCATCCACTGCCGTGTTTTGCTCCTGTGTGGAAACAATCTTCATGCGTTATCAAAAAAAAATAATAATAAAAATAATGAAATAAATAAATAAATTTGACTATTGGAGGTTGATATAGTAAACCTTCAGCAAAAATCACGCGTTCAAATTGCCTTCTGCAGTTCTCTTTCAGATTTTGCTTCAGTTGAACCCGTCGCGAAGGAAAAAAGAATCAGCTGTACTGGATAAATCTATATTTCTGGGCTGCAACGAGCTTAAAAAAGACACAGTCACAGCGTGAGCTTTTACATCAATTAAGAGAGCTTGATCACTGCAGTACTACCAAAGCCAAAAGCAACAAAACACTGTTAAAAACAGTTGAAATTCGCATCTTAGCAGGGACCAAAGCATACATCAATTTACCTTCAAGTGGGCAGTCAGCTCATCTACTTCCATGGCGAGCTCCGCACAGCGAGTCTCTGTCAAGGAAACCTTGTTTTCCAACTGAGATATTAAGTCCTACACAAATGAGCAAGATACAGTTATTGGAATTTTTTAATGAGGTTCATAGCACAAGGTCTTAAACTTAATCAATAACATTTTCCTTGCAGAGAATTAAACAAATCTTTGAGGAGTTTTAGGGAGAAAAGATAGAAAGAACTGTAATTTTATCTTGAAGATTTTACCTCTGATTCCTCCTGCTCGTCTCTGGCAGTTTTTACTTTCTACATGAACACAAATGAAACTAAAGTCATTCAAATTTCAGTGAGGTAAAGATCAAGACGAAAGGTCATTAAGTCAGGGCTATCGATACAAGCATGCAATTAAAGCGGTTATAAATTGTAACTGCAGTGAACTAGGTGACGAGCGAAATTGATGGCAAGAAGAAATCTCTCGGTTCACACTACACCGGAGGGATTTAACCCAACAATCACCGGTCATTTTGGATTTGTGTTGACGAAAACTAAAACAGGGAAATCAGATGATTATCGTGACGCCATAGTTTTTGAAAAGCTCCGTTTTCATAACGTGTTTTCGTCTACACGAAAAACGAAAAGCCAACGTTTTTAAATTCCTCCGATTTCAAGAGCATTTTTGAAAAGCTCCGTTTTCGTGATGGATTATTGTGGACGGTAGGTCTAATGTAGAGATAAAGCTGAGTTTTCAGATTTCTAACTCGCAGTGTGAACACTGCCCGAGTTTGTTCTTTGATAAAGCTGCGTTTTCAGATTTCTCACTCGTAGTGTGAACGCTGCCCGAGTTTGTTCTTTGATAAAGCTGCGTTTTCATATTTCTCACTCGTAGTGTGAAAGCTGCCCGAGTTTGTTCTTTGATAATGAATACATAAGTCTTTAGTTTTTTATCAATATAAGAAGACCAATGAAACAAAGCAATTAAATTACGAGATCGAGATTTCTGTCGCGTGAAAGCTGAAGAGGGCGCAGGATACCGAGTAAACTATCACGTATAGAAATCTCGAGCTCATAATCTAATTGCTTAAGTAAAAATCTACTAGTGCTTCAAACTAGCGTAGCCAGTCAGAGAACGGCATTCATAATAGCACGCTGGTAGATTTATACTACAAAGTAATAGCATAAAGACAACATTTTACCCCTTTTAATGCTTGCACTTCCGTGACTAGTGACTCATTTTCTTGCCTAGAAGTGGCACAATACAAGAAAACAAAATTACTTCAAAAAGGAAGTGACCAAGTGATGATCGAATAACAAACTACGGTGACCCTTTCAAGTTTGGCACTCAACAGACCACCGTAAATTCATGGCAAACCATTACTGTTTTTTTTTCTTTCTTTCATGTTTGTCATGTCATTTAATCATGCAATACAATCATCTTAACCTCCATGCTTGCCAAATGGAATGTGAAAGGAATCATTTCTCCCTAGTTATATCAGTTTAAACATACATGTAAAGCTACTTAAGTTACTATCATGCACACTTACCTCAAACCGGCCAAAACCTGTTCTGATTCTTCCGCAGATAACGAGGCCTGAAATCACAAAAAAATCCAGAACTGGACTGAATTCTGGACTGAGTCTTCTATTTTCTGCTCGACTGCGAGCGAAATAGCCCCCCAAAAACAGAGACTACAAAGAAAGCCGAAGAGTTTGAATTATGCGCCACCCTCACAAAGTAACACTATGATTGGCTAATGCTTTGATCTTTAACCACAAATTTTCAACATTGTTGAACTTAGCCCAGTGCGATTTTAATTTAAAACCAAAATAAAAGAATAATAATAATAATAATAATAATAATAATAATAATAATAATAATAATAATAATAATAATAAATTATTATTGTCATAATTATTATTATTACTATTCCAACCATTTATTTTTTTTTATACTTAGAATTTTCAGAATATGTTTTGGTATATGTTATTGTGTAAAGAGAAAATAAAGATTTCATTTAAATAATAATAATAATAATAATAATAATAATAATAATAATAAATAATAATAATAATAATAATAATAATAATAATAATAATAATAATAATAATAATAACATCAACAACTTTTTCAATGCTTCCGAATTGACTTTATTTGTCGCCCTGGAAGTTGGTCTGTCAGTTTTTTTTATTATCACTTCAAGCACATATATTGTTCATTAAGGTAATAAAAATACGTCATTTCGTTCCCAGATCACTCGCGAACAATGCAGAAGGAGAGGTCCTGCAGACTCCCAACGATTATTTTCTTTGATTGGCTATTCATTTACAGATATGCGCGGATGGGTTAAAATTGCTCGCTGACGAATATTCTGGACGCACGGTAGCCTCATGGTTAGTGCGCTCGGCTCTGGATCGAGTGGTCCTGGTTCGAGTCCTGGCCGGGGACACTATGTTGTGCTCATGCGCAAGGTACTTTACTCTTCCGTAAGCCTCTCCACCCAGGAGCATTAAGGGGCCGAGGGAACCCTGCGATGAGCTAGCATCCCATCTAAGGGGAGTACAAATACTCCTTGTCGCTTCATACTTCTGAAACTGAGATAAGCACCGGACTGATGGGTAACTTGGCTAGTATACAGACTTAGACTTTTCCTTTACCTTACCAAAAGACTAATATTACCACCACCTTAGAGAAGTGCTAACGACGTCTGACAACTCTAAGGAATATGACTTTTGAGGTGCAACTTCCAATAACCGAAACATTTGGCAGCAACTGTCGTGTTTATGTTCTAATTCAAGTGAATGAATCATACTGACTGTAGCCTGACTTTTTCTTTTCTTTTTTTTTTATTACACAATACCTGGTTGAGCTGAGAAGCCAAGTTTTCTTCAAGTCCTCTAATTTTTCTCTCTGCTTCCTCTTTAAATTCCATGTAATGCTGGTTGAAACAAAAGAACTCACTCAAAAACAGGCTGACACAAACATCAGTGACTCCTATCTCGCATACATCTAACACTAAACAGGCAATAGCAAAATAGAAAACATAAATTGGTGTTCCAAATGAAAGAATGGAACACCCGGCACAGTGTGGATAGTTCAAAAGTTATACATTGTGAATAAAATTGCGCGAAAAAGTTAAATTATTAGCAGACGTTTTGGGTCCAACATTTCTTTAGTATTAAGTTTTAAAACAAAATATAAAAAAAATAATAGCAAAATTATCAGCTTGTCTTTTAAATGCTGATTCTCGAATGTCTGCAAAAGCTTGGTCGAGTGTCTCCTAACATTTTTATGGGAGGTCTGTTACATGTTGTCTGTTCAACGTATTTTGAATGGCAATCAACCAATAAAAGCATACATACTAATTTCATCTTATTAGAACTGGATTTACTTTACAAACCTTGTTAGCAGTGTTTAACATGTCTTGCAGTTTGGCCATTTGCTCAGTAAGGGTCTGTTGTGATTAAAACGAATTACGAATTAAGACAGGAACTCTTCCAGACGAAACTTTCACATGACTATATCACATACGAGTGGCTGGCATATTTGAAACGTTTTCCTTACTTTGTCTGGACTGCTTTCTAGCAGTTATCATTATTCAGGAAGTTACAGTAAACTTCCGAAACTAACGACCCTCGTTATTTTCGGAATTAGCAGCATTTGGGGGTTGTTACTTTCGGGTATTCGTTAATCTCGGGGGTTCGTTACTTTCGGGGGTACGATATTTTCGGGGGTTCGTTACTTTCAGGGATTCGTTACTCTCGGCGTTTCGTTACTTTCGGGACTTCGATACTTTCGGAGGTTCGTTACTTTCGGGGATTCGTTACTCTCGGAAGTTTATTATTTTCGGGGAATCGTTACTTTCGGGGGTTTGTTTCTTTCGGGATTTGTAACTTTGAGGAAGCACAAAACGTTGTATAAAGTCGTGTGTCATGTGACTTGCATGGTAGCTTTCTTTCCAAAATAACAGATGGAAAGCACTTGCACCGCTCTGACCACTACACTGCAGTTGTTTCTCGGTAAACCCTAGTTCAGCTCCTCGGTAATGTTTCGATATAGCCAACTGGTCTGCCAGTTGGAACTGTTAAGCCTATTATGTCTATCTGAAACATTTCTTTCTTTCACTTTAAGGTGGCTCAAAACAGTTTCAATCACTTAGATTTTAATAGGTCGTTATAACTTCTCTTTCGAAAAAACCTGCCCCATTTTGATGAATACGTTGTTATCATTTTCATGACACAATAAGTCACCATAGCAACAGTATGACCTGCTAAAACCAACATTAAATACAGCTTTGGGGCTTTTAATTAAAAACACGGCACGGTGACATTATAATAAGACGCAAAGTTTGGCCAAATTTAAACAAAAAACCTGTACATAGGCTTCAGAGCCACCTTAAATTTTCAAAACTTTACGGTGGCTATGAAGCCTACGTTTCGTCTCGTTGTCAGAAAGAACACGAAACAAAATTTCAAACTTTTTTTCAAACAAGTCAAAGTGTGTTTATGTGCAAGAAATAATAACAGATATATATTTGTTTACCTCTATTTCTTGCTGTTTAGTAGTTTTTAATTCTTCCAGAGACTTCCTAAGGTAGCAAAGTAAACAAAAGTAAAACTCTCGCTTTGCAGTGCATAATTCGCAAAACCCACTCCTGTGTCTGGTACAGACTCTTTGCATTAATAGCGCTTCAATTTGAATAACAAACTGATTTATGCCAAGTTTCACATTCATGTGAAAATTCCTTCGTCTGGGAACACAAGTGCGAGGCTAAGGATGTATAATTAACAAGCCATCGTAGGTTCTTACTTACTTATGCATTATTAGTTAAATTTAGGGGCCATTCATGCAAAGAGCCAGTACCTTGAGTTATCATATGAAATTTTCGCAACATCAACTTTTTTTTCTGTTAGCACTTTACAGATGTTTTTTTTTTTAGATCATGAAAATACGATGATGCATAAAGGGGGAAACTTCTCAATCTAAGGGTAGACTATTTGACTTTGAAGGAGAGTGGGTGATTTTGTCAAAACCAACAAAAATACAAAAAAAAACAAATCACAGCAGACCACTGTCGAAAAAAATCCACGCACGTTCTGTGAGCCGAAAAAAAGAGTGTTACACGGAGAAAAAATATCATCACGTATGCACACAGTCCAAGAAAAAAAGTTTCCTGGTGCATGAAAGGATTAAATGAAATATGGGTGCCTATGCCAAGTCATCCAAACTCCCAACTCACTCCCTCAAAATATTGGAAGGCTAAGTACCCCAATATGTAATTTTCCATAATCATGACATCAAATAGTTACAAAAAATTCATTTAATAAGTGTGTTATTAACGGAGGTAACGTCGTTCAGGTCCTGGGATAAAAAAAACCATTCAATTCTCTTTATGGTTTGCCATAGATTTCTTTCAATGTTGGCTTTGAGAATTTTGCTCTGCATGAAGACGATAATACCAAGTGGACGTTTTTTTTTATTCTCAACACCTGTCTACTGGGAGCATTTATAGAAGTTGTAAGGTGAAATTACAGTTTGATCTTACTTGTTTTCTGAGTAGAGTTTCTCCTTCTCTTCTTGAAGCTGAAGATAACTGCAAGAAGATAAACAGATAACAATATTACGACAAAATTAAAGTGGGTGTCATACTATCCTGACCTGACCTGTATGAGCTTCTTAACTCTTATTAACCGAACATTAGGGCTGCGCTTGGAGAATATTGCCAAGAGTCTTATCAGAGCGGGATAAAATAGAGATTTTGAGAACTACGGCTAATTCAATAATAACTGATTGGACTCGTGCACTATTGGTCCGACTAACGGCGTAAAACCTTGAGAGTAATTTTACAACTAAATTCGATTCAATGTTTAGAACAAAGCCAAAAACGCCAACACGATGTGTAGGGATAACAGAACGTTATGATGTTGGTACGTCGGTAATGTGAACCAGGCCATAATAAAAAAGATCAGTTTTTTTCGATATTTGTCGATATTTGCATGCCGTTATGTTGCTCTCATGTCATTACATGATGATGTTCACACCGCAAACAGAAACGACATAACGTCCTTCTAATGTTACTAACACTGTATGCTTTTATGTCGCTAGCTCAACTAGGCTTAACAAAGAGAAGCACACTCCTTAAAATCAGTGTTTATTTATCACCTTTCTTGTTTCCGCTTTACTTTCTCTGTCAGCTGTGGAAAAATACCGTCGAGTTAAAATGTTTTAGCATGATGATTTTGTTTAAAAATAAACACTATGATTAATCTGTTCTGTTTAGTTTCTGTTTTATTAAGTTATTCTTATTTTGTTGCGTACAGTTATGCTAAGAGAACTGTTGAACCCACGCAAAAAGTGTCACGTTGCACCTCTGCCGCTTTCTTTAACAATGCCACTCTCGTCTGTCCCTAAGGTGGCCGTCGTGGAGACGTTCGGCCGTATGTACATAAACGCATTGTCAAATATTCAGATGCAAACCATGTTATCCATATTAAACAATCATTCTCTAAAATCCAGGTTAGTAGGTGATGGTTTTTATTTTTGCAAAATCCTCTCTCTCACTCTTTTTCTGTCGACATGAAGAATTTTCGTAGACA
>OMLO01001372.1_pt1 | contig 18668 bp, 16 predicted proteins | sample 1674811 | NCBI WGS metagenome assembly OMLO01 (sample SAMN06265003, study PRJEB25207) | coral metagenome | isolation source: Coral host | place: Mexico:La Bocana,Puerto Morelos, Mexico | collected 2008-11-13 | reverse complement strand
TCCTCTGTGGAAATAACGTAAAACAAAGTTTGGAACCTCATTGCAAATGAAAATATGCTGAATCAGTCCTAGACGTTTATTTTGACTTCGACATACATCATGTAGGCGTTTTCCAGCTCGCGTTTTGTACAGCTGTTTACCGAATAATGCTACAATATCATCTTACCTCCTCTCCGGAATTAATGCAACGGAAGCCTCGCTCGGCAAGACAAGCATGCACAGCAAGAATAACGGCGTCAAACTTGCTTCTGAGCCTGTATAAGCGAAGGAGATTGTTTAATTTCACTTCCGCCATCTTGCCGTGATTATCAATTTCCTTCCCAGGTTCTACCGCGCTGGCTTGGTATCCGCGCCAGCCCCCGAAAAGCGCGGGAAACTTCGAGTACTTTTGTAAGCTTCCATGAGAAGTTCTGCGTTTTTTTACGAAAAATGAAATAGCTAGTCTAATTTAACATTTTCCTAATCGAGCGTGGACAATGGAGTGGAGGAAAAGCTACAGGTGAAGCTGTGGTAAGACAATGAATATAAACTGTAAAACCAATGAAGGCCTCGATTGAGTTTCAGTCGAGCTCCGCCATTTTGTATCTCCGATCATCACCTTTACGACGGATGCTAGAACACAGTATCTTTATTTTCAGTTCAGCTCATGCAAAGCTCACGATATGAATTCTAGAGAAGTCGAAAAGAAGGAGAAGGAAACTAGTTGCTTTGGTAAGCTAATAAACTTTTCGTCTCAGTACATGTATGTGAGGCTATAAACTTGATCGTAAGCTATGACTCGCACATCTTTCATGTATCTATGTATCTATATTTTTATATAATGTTAGTATTTCATATTTTATGCGTTTGTGTCCCCAAACTATTTTTTTCAGGCTTATACCACACTGAGATGAAACTGATTCAGGTTTTTGCTGTTTTCATCTCTAGTGAAATTTCTTGTACATGTATGTGCGATATAGTGATGAAACCTCTACGTTCTTCAGGCTGGCTTGCAGATGTTGTGGTGTTTTGACAGCTTTTTACAAATTGATCTGTGTAACCGTTGACCTTAACTACCTCAATAAATTTAAACTCCCACCATCCTCCACAACACAAGCGGTCGGTAGCTATGACCCTCGTTAGCAGAGCAAAAATTTATCCCTATATATACAAGTGAGGCCGACAAGTTATCAGAAGTAGAACTTTGTTCACGAAACGCTTGCTATCGGTTAACTCTTTCATTAGATTTGTCGGAAGAAGAGCAGAGGGAACTTTTGACTTCTCTGGATGAATCAAGCAGCTTTGACGAAGATTTGACGGGTGCAAAGGTATGCAGTGCGCCGGAAGTGTTATCATTTTTCTTTGAATATGATCAAGAGAAGGTTAATTGAGCTGCCTTCAGATCTTCTCTTGCTATAATGCATTAGATGTCCAAATGAATGGTCTCCTACTCTCTGATTGCCTTCTGCTAGGAAAACAAGAACGAAATAAGTGACAGCAAAAGCAACGTCGGTAGTAACAACAACAGCAAACTGTCTGAGTTGGAGATCACAGCAGTGTGGTATAATTCTAACAAATGTGGCGATGAAAGACGCGGCAAGGACTTAACTTCAAACAGAGAGAATATAGAGAAGGAGGTCACACATGATATCGAACACCTCGCCCAAAAAGAAACCCTGCCAGAAAACTTCAGTAGCACGCAGGTAAAGCAAGCTTTCAGAGACGATCTGCAACCTTCAAATACTTCTTGCAACGTTGATGAGATTGGTATCGGCATCGATGAGTCAAGAGCTGTCCGGTTTAGAAACAACCTCTTTGTGGTTAGTATACTTAGTGACGCTTTTAAACAATCCTCCATCGTACTTTTTAGAAATAACCGATAGCTACACTGTAGGTTTAGATTTTCATTATCGCGGGAAAGGTGCTAACTTTACTCAATACAACCCGTAGCAGTCACGGTCACATTGTGAGTTCAGTATATTAACGTACCAAAAACCCTCTGAACACAGCTTATTATGACAAACTGACATACATGGCAATTTGTAATAATTTACGAGACAGAACTCTAGAGGGCCTTTAATACCTTTAACGCTTGGTGAGTTATTTTTTTATTTATTATCTTTAGGCAATAGAAGAGTTACGGATTCAAAGGGTAGGTAAATCACCACATTAGACCTTTGTGTGAAAACACACGCGAAAAGCACATATAGTTACCCAATTTTCCACTGATAATATGAATCAAGGCTAACATCTATAGGATCGTAAATCGTTATTGTAAAACAGGGTTGCTACAGGTCAGGAAAAAAAAATTCTACGAGGTCAGGAAAAATCGGGGAATTATATTTTAAGTCAGAGAAAAATTGATATTTTGAAGAAAAGTTAGGGAGAATTAACATAATTTAATACGGCCGATCGCAACGATATTTTTGTCTAAAGAAGATGGAAAATTTGTTAAAAGCGTAATTAGTTTTAATGAACGAGTAGAAAGCGCGGCTGTAAGTTGAGGCCAGTAGCCACTACTATATCTGAGAACTTTGTGTTTATTTGGTCACGGAAATATTATTTTTATAACGGAAAAGTCAGGGAATCGAAAAAATTGAGGCCTGTGTCAACCATAAAAAGCCGTGAACCTTACTTCTTATTGACTTGCATAGCACATTTATGAAAATGATAGCTTATTCGTCATGATTGCTGGAAGCAAAGGTAAAATAAACTTTTAGCGGCTACTATCAGTAATGTAATTCAGTAGGTGAGAAGCCTACCTGTATCGTTTTAATTGTTTTTTATTACAGACTTTGGACTTGGAAAATGAAGAAAGAATCAAGACCTTAATGACTGAAAAGCATGAACTGGAACGCAGAAAGGTAATCCGACACGTTTGTTTTTCTTGGCGGTCGAATTCGTACGCCTCCGAACTCCTTAATCAGTACAAATTGAACGTGTTGTGCATCCGAAACAGATACGACCCAAAAGTGTGTAAATGTTCAACTTGAACAAAGAACTTTGGAGCTACATTTTTACACATATAAGTATATTTCTATTAAGAAAAAAAGACCAGAAGAAAGACATTAAGAGAAAAACAATTGTCATAACGACAGTGGGAACGGAAGTAGCCATCTAACCATGCGCAATCACGTTCAAAGCATCAAAGCAAAACCAACTGGTCTAACAAAAACTAACCAATCAGAGGCGGATTTAGGGGAGGAGACGAGGAGTTTCTTGTATTTTCAAAGCGTGTTTGTAACAACCAACAACATCAGTTCATCTAACCGGCTTTCCTTTTAAGCTCTTTCAAGTAAATTTTGTGTTAACAATTATAATATCTTATTAACTATTCAAACAAAAAGTGACCTGAAAAATCGGCACTAATTGCAAAGGCCAAATACTCAAACCTCTAGCCCAATGTGCATACAAATCTGCGCCACGTGTTGGTCACACTTGGTAACAAGCGCAATTTCTGGAGGAAGCAAACTTCACAGCGCTTTGTGAAGAATACTTATCGGAGTACCATGAGAGAAGATTGTCTAAATGCACTGTTGCTGCCCTTTATAATTATTCGCAAAGATATTTCTTGACATTGTAATATTGTTGTTGACAAGTACGCCAAGCGTAACCAAAGAAGGATGACATTTATCAATCCACTGCCGCGATTTGTTCCAGTAATAGGATGTATAAATGTGCGAGACTGCCGATAGGTACTTCGTTCTGTACTACACTCTTTTATATGAATGGATTACACATTATGTCCTAGGGAAATACAATAATGCTGGGATTAGTTTCTGGCTGGCCTTTCTTGAATTTTCTGGATCCGCCCCTGCCACTAGATAAACCAGAAAGCCAGCAATACTTCTAGCCATAGAAAGCAACCTAGTTATAACTTAAAAGCAAGCGATCGACCGACCGACTGACCGACAAGAGACCATTTAGACACACAGACAGATCGAGTGACCGATCGCCTGACGACCGAAAGACATGCAGACAGACAGACAGACAGACAGAGGAAAAGACAGACAGACTGACGGACGGAAGTACGAACGGACGGACAGGCAGACAGATGGACCGAGCAAATAAGTAGACATCTCGAAGTCCGTTTTGTTTGCCATATACACTATTCCCTTCCTCTTAGCTTGATTTCCATTACTAAAATGCTCCACATTCCTTTTATCGATAATTTTTCAGGAAGAAGAAATGTCAAAAAACAACGCTTTAGTTCAGCAACACGCGCAGCAGGAGATCGACATGAAAAAGCAGGTAAAGTTATTATCCAGTGATAAGTTTGCTGATATAACGTGAGCTGGAAACAGTCAGATCATTAATTCGTATTTGTTTTTTTTTCTTTTTTCTAGCAAGAGGATCGCCTGCTGCAGTACGAAGAAGATAAGGTAAGACATGTTTGCATACGCAAATAGCACAAAGATCATTTTTCCCGTTATGACTGTTCTTCACTTTGGATTGTTCAGTTATACTAAGCACTCACGTTTCAGGCCAAACTGACCCTGGCGACAGAATGCACCGAGAAAGAACTTAAGATACTGAAAGACGAATTTAGAGCTCTTCACGTAAGTACTGAATCCAGACAATTTGTGAGTAAAAACTGGTTCTACTACAAGCAAACAAGCACCCCCTCCCTCCACTCGCAAAAAAGAGAAATTGAACTGTGGTTCTATACAACATGAACTTATCCAAATGTAATATAAAGGCTTGTGTGAAATATCTAATTGAAACTTAGATACTTTTTACAACGGAAAAATGAAACAAAATATCACTAGTGACCGAGTTTTCTATCCCAATGTTGTGGCTTATATAATTTCAAGCCCTTGTGCAGGGAAATAGCGTTACTAAGGTAATTCAAGTGCATTGTTGTAACAAATTCTCATTAAGCAATTTTGGTCTAGTTTTGCTATTTTACTAATACTTTTCCTTTTTTTATCGCTTACTTTAAAAAAAAAATGTTCTTTTCTTGAAGTGAAAAGTGGTGAATTTTATACGGTATCACTGAATTTAACCTGTTTCAGCTGGTAAAGTACAACCTAGAAAAGAAGATAAGAGAACAGGTGAGTCAAATACGATCTACAACAGACACGAAGCTAGTTACTTAGCTAACACTACATATTGTTGATGCCCTTTAAGGTGCTTCCTTGCGTTCAGCGTCTTACGTGCACGGAGAAAGGATCCTTTTTCACCGGTACCGGTTTGTCGACATGGACAGTGGGCAAAGGAATGCGAGATTAAATTGTCTTGTCTCTTTAACAGTACAAGAGAAAGAAACTTGGCAGAGCTTGAATCGCAGAACCTTTAAATACAGTCGCAGCGCACAATGACCCAGATCTTTGTCTCTTTCTACTGTAAGCCAATACACGATCGATATTTCTACTGTAAGCCAATATACGATCGATACTTTATCTCTGTCTTAATCCCGACTTATAAACTCGAGGCAAACACCCAAACCCTATTTACCTCTGCCACCACTACTCCACTATGCAGACCAGCCACCTCTACCCCTTACCGTAAATCCACCACCACTGATCCACCCATACTAAATTTTTATTTAACAATTAGATCATGAGCTCTAGATTACTTTCGTGCGACCACGTGACCACGTCAACTATCACGCATAGAAATCAAACGCGGATAATGTTATAGTTTTCAGATAACTAAACTTTAGTCTACTAGTCGTTCAAAACCCTATCTAAATTATCCTCACAGACACTTTGAATACGCGAATAAGTGACCCCCTTAGCTGTTCTGCTAATAGCTGCACACAGCTGGCCACTCACTAGCTACAACAAAATTGGTAGTGAGGAGCGTAGCCACTAAGAGTGCGGCATTCATATCAGAACGCTTATCAGCTTCGCTTCAGAAAGTTCTTTCGTCGAAGCGATAAAAGAATTTGATAAACTTCGGTAATTTGACATTCTCTGTCTTTTTTTTATCCTTTGAACGCACGATTTTGGAGTTAAAATATTTAAAAATATCTTTGTATCACTGCTATAAATTTCGCTGAAATCTCAGCCTCATCAGGCATGTTCCGCCATCTTGGATCCTAGATGCCTTGGTACTCAGTGTATGACGCAGCAAGTGTCAGACACTTGCTGCGTCATTGAATCGGCTGTGTTTTCTTTTTCCTTTACAGGAGCGGCTTATCCAACTGCAGAACTCTGCGCGAGACAGTTACGAGTCGCAGATATCTAGTCTAGAGCAGCGGAGCAAAAAGGCATTTGATCAATGCACTCAACTAGCCGACCTCGTTGAAAATACAGAAGCAAGGTGTAAGTAGGACAGATTACGTTATTTTCTGGAAACGCAGTGATCTACTTTATTTGCTTTTTGCTGCAAACGGCTACATGGTACGAAATCCACCATGCTGGATGGCAAGTAGCTCCCACTAGGACATCCAAGACAAAGACTCGTTGGGATTCATTCGTTGTTGGAGCCGTAGTACTCTTCAGCTTGCAATCCAGAAAGCGGGATCGCACGCAGCATGTGACAGGCCGGTAGAAAAGGCTCATTTATTGATAAGCTCAAATTACGATCAAAGCATGCCACATGTGGTTTACTCGAAGTTGTGAAGCCTTCAATAAAATTAAAGTTTGTGCACCAAGGACGTTTTGAATTATCTTAGCTTTTGACAGGTGGGCCGGAATCGAACCTGAACCACATTAGTGGGAGGCGAGCGCTCTCAGCACTGCACCATCCCTGCTCCTCTACATCTGCTGTGATACCACGGCTGACAAGATCACCAGCTTGCAATTGGCTCGGTACCGAAAAAAATTGGGGTTTGACTCAATCGCGTTGCCATTCTGAATATTTTTCCAGACTTTATTTTGATACCTGCCTGTGTCGTACACAACTACGATGACCTCTCATGTATTTAAACCTCATATATACTTGATCAGCTAACTTCTTTTGTTTCAACAGGATCCGGTTAGAAGGATATGACGTTTTCCCAAATCTCTTTTCAGTCTCTGCAGCCTCTCAGCTTCACAGAAAACTAATGTACACCAATGAGCATCAGAAATGCCTGTTGGAATCGCATAAGAGAGAGCTGGAATCTAAAAAGTTCGAGCTTGTTACCTTAAAAGCAATAGTTGCACAGAAGAAAGACTCTGCAGTGCGTTATGTTGAGGAGGAGCGTAGCCGTGCTGATGCTCTGCAGAGAGAACTGCAAATGGTATGCTAAGAATACAATAGCGAGATCAGTAGTGTGGTACCCATTAAAGATAGCTTCCCGATGTATTTAATAAGAAATTCTGGCTAAGCTCTCTAACCAGAAACTAAATGTTATTAAGCTCATTATTAATTGATACTTTACACTATCTTGTTCAGTCTTTGAGGTGACGGTTGGCGTTGCAAAGGTGATAGTTTTAATTTCTTTGCCTACTTTGAGGGTTTTGGCTCTCCACACTCCAAACAAAAAAAAAGAAATGAATAGTAATAATTTTATAAATATATAAATTAAAATAAATGTCATCTACAAATATTTAGAGTGTGCTAATTGCAAAAAGATATATATTGCAGAAACCGCCGACCCTTAAACATCCGGTTAAAGGAACATTCTAACAGTGCTAGATTGACTTTCATAGCTAGAGAGGAAAACAACTCCAGTAGGAGAATTCATGAGGCCTTGGAGGTCTTAAAGTAATTCAACTTAATATAGTATAAGATCCCGTTTGTATGGAGTTGTAATATAACTTACCTCATGTAACTTAGAATACGTATTCTTATATCCTCTAACAATAAAGACGATTATTATTGTTATTATTATTATTATGGAAATTCTGATCTGTGCCAGTCTCCAATACTCAGTCGAGACCGCGCCTTTTCGGCTCTATCCCTTCTACGCCTATTATACGGGGTTGATTTGGCACGTGACTTCGTTCACCCAAGTTCACGGCGATTCACACATTCACATTCACTTGAGAAAGACTGACGCTGTGATAGCGTTAAATGCTTGCACCAACACATTGACTCTATTTTGTTATCTTTGTAATTATGTCTACTGCAGAGTCGGAAAACAATACCTTGACTTAATTTACAAAAAAAAAGAAAAGAAAATCGTTATTTCAGTCAATCACTATGGTGCTCAGTTGGTACAAACTATTTTTAGGAAAGTATTTCCAAATATGAGGTGGAAAAAGTCAAATAGATCCACTTGAAAAGCCCTACTGGAGGCGGTACGGCTAAGATGGAATAATAAAAAATATGTTTATGTTGCAGCAAAATGAAGTCTGCCGAAAATCGCGGAATCAACTGGAAGGTTCGAGAAAAGAAAATGAGGTAAGCCATCGATTGTGTTGTCTCTTCCCATGACCATAGTTTGCAGATCAGTTTTCAGTTTTTTATTATCGCACACTATTTACAGAAAAAAAAAAACTTACGATGGTTTACAGTGATATAGGAACAAATAGATACAGATAGAAATTAGCTAGAAGAAACAATATGTAATTGTGTACAGTGTCCAAAGTAGCCAATGAGATTTCGAGTTGGATAGACTCACATTTAAGACTCACATTTAAGTCGGTTACCAGACAAAGAAATAAACCACCCAGCATGTTGAATGAACCGTAAAAAGCAAACTCAAACTCTATCTAAACCTTTAGATTGCTCTTCTAACATTTTAAGCTCCTTTAAGTTCCTGGGACATGGCCGGAATGGCCTCGTCTAGTATCGAAAGGTATTGGGCGTTTCAGGAATCTAAGCCCAGGTCTGTATTTGCACGCATTTGCTGTTCATCACCTGCAGTCTATAAACCATGTCGCATAGACTGCGTAAAGCTATTGGTCAGTTTCAACTTTCATAATTTAAAGTAACATTTTTTCCCTATTAAATAGAGATTGATGCAATCACTGAAGGAAGCGCACAACTTGCTTGATCGACATGTACAGTCTATCCACAAACATTCCGAACTTGAGGCTGTTGCCCATCTCGAGTTGGACGAGATTAAAACAGAGTACCAGACGCTAACTGAGTCACTTAGTAAAGAACAAGAAGAGAAGAAACGCTTGGAGGACACACTAAAATGCAGAACGACAGAGTGGGATAAACAGGTATTTACAACAAATAGTGAGACAGCCTAATTTAAACGACCTCACCAACTGGTTCGCGAAACCGAAGAACACAGTGCTGCTACAGTTTTCTTCCAATCGGGCAAAAACGGAACCGAAATTAGTGTTGATAGCCCGACAACTAAATAAAAAAAAATCAAAGATTTGTACATTTATAGTACATCCTACAAGGATTTTCTTATTTATTATTTCCTTGGAGAATGAGTCTGCATTGTTGTCACTTTTCAAGGTAAAAACTAACTGTCACTAGTTTCCACTCCTCTTCAATACAAGAAAACACATTTGATCCGAGCAATCATCTGCTTTTCCCTCCAAAAGGCTAGAGTAAAGTGCAAAAAACTTTACGTTACCCCTGAAGTCATCGCCTTTTTCAACATGTTTATTGTTATCAGAAACAGGATTTAGAAAGTAATCTTGAAGACATGAAAAAGGAGTACGAGTCGTTGTCAGAGGCACACAATTCTTTAGAACAGCTAAACAGCAACTGGTCGGAACAAAACATGGAACAGAAGACTAAAATAGAATCCATGTTGAAAGAAGAGGACGAACTAAAAGCGCGTCTCGCCCAAGCTGAAGAGGGATTACAGTCGCAAAAAGAAAGTAACGAAGAGCTGAAGAATACTTATTCAAATAAGGTATATAGTACACGCTTAAAAAAAACTCGGTTTACCGAGTGCTTCTCTGTAGAGTGCGTACCATTTCTGCCTATCGTGTTAACTGTCTTATTAAAGTAACGACGTCGACTTAAGGAATAATGAGTAAAGACGAGCGTATTTTGTCTATTTTAAATTTCTTAGCAGCGCCATATTTTACATAATTGTCGGGGCAAGTAGGCACACGTGTGCCGGGCAGTTGTTATTCAATATGATGTAAAGCTTTGCGCTGGCCAAAAGATAAGCAGTGCAAACAAACACAGAACGTTCGTTAGAATGATACTGGTGAACAAACACAGAGAATAACAACTGTTGTTGACACTATATCCCCACAAAGAAAATCTATACAGGAATTAAGTCTTAAAGTTCTTCTCGATGTTGCAGAAAAAAATCAACATGATGCAATTCCATTCCAAAAAAAAAAAAATAGAATTTTTGGTAGATAAAACTTTACAGGTTTTCACTTAATAAACAGCTCTCAGGAATGTTGTTCCATTATTGCGTAAGATGTGAACTCTTTCGCACACTTAACGCACACCATTCACGTACGCTGCTTAATGGGTAAACGTGTAAACTGTAATTGTTTCAGATTTCATCGCTGAAAGAAACGCTTCAACAAGCTATACAGGACTATAAAACCGAAAGCGAGCGAGCAAAGTCTTTGGAAAATCAATCTGCTGCAATGATGCAAAAGATTGGAGATCTTGAGCAAGAGCTGATAAAGAAAGAGAAAAAACAAGTTTTAAACAAGAAAGAAGTCAAAGATTCTACATCTCAAACTGAAGACAGATTTTGTGAGGTAAGAGCGATACATTTTGTTAACGTTGAATGACACTTTATCAGTTAACAAATTAAAGAAGCTTTAAGCCGTGTATTACACTGTGATAAAACACGACCGGCCGAATCATTCTATACATTGCTCGAGTGTTCTCAAAAGTTTGTTACTCAAATGTTTGCTCTGTGACATAGAGGTTATGTAGTGAGAAACAATAAAACATGCTTTTTCTATATTTTATGTTTTAAACACGAATTTTCGACCAATCAGAGCGCGAGCAGGGTCCTATCTATATTATAACTCAGTAGGGCGCATTATTACAGTCAAAGGCTGTAGTATTCCTTGCGGCTTTTAAGTCTGTTCTAACATTGATCAAAGGACGTTTTATTCGCATTTTAAAATTATTAATTTAAAAATATTACAGCAAATACACTCACATTGTTTAGTCAACAGTGAAGAGAACAATATTTCTTAAAAGACGGGAAACCTCGTGGAAACCCCTTGTAATAATCTTGGCGAGAGTTTACTATTTTAAAAACTGGCTTCCTTGTGCTTTTCATTATCAGGATCGCGAAAGGCAAAGCCAGATCACGGAATTAGCCGGTATTTTGCATAATTACGACGGAAATGAAGGGTTGTATTGATAACGAGGATATTATTTTGTTCCTTATGTTACGTTGCCCTGGAGGTTCGCACGTGGGGCCATGATTTAAGTATGCGTGAATACACAATTTGTTCTCATACAAACATTTTACTGTTACCAGTTGAATACATTGTCAACAGCTTTTATTAAGATGCATATAGTAAGAAAAGTCTCTATCTATTTAATTTTTGATTTGTTTGACGTTTGTCATTTGTTTATATGACAGATTTCATCCTTTAGTGAGGAACTACTGCGAGCCAAACAGATTGGTACAAGCCAAACTGAACGCGCAAATTACCTTGAAGATCAATGCACTTTGCTTAGAGAAAAAGTTGACGACCTGTCTCAAATAGTAGCCCGGAAAGAAGAAGAACAAATTAAAAATAAGGAACCCGTAAGCACTGCTGTGCAGACAGATGATGCGCCAAAGGCATGTTAGCTTTATCTGTTCCTATCAACATTGACAATATAACCAAGAATCGCATAGCTAAAGGTAAACTCGCGGCCTGATTGGCTATCGAGGAGAGGGTATTTAGCGTGGAATTGCACTTGTGCGTGAAGCGATATTGCTGATGTGAGTCGCGAGCAAAAATTGTAGCTATTGTGACAACAAAAATGCAACTCATGTTAGGAAAAAACACTAGGAAATTAACGAATTTACAGAAAACGAATGTTTGCCAAATCTCGAATTGAAATTGAAATTTTGGAAAATTTGAGGAAACCACTCACACGCAAAAGAACGTGAAAACGCATTGACATTGACTTTGAAAGAGTTTCCTTTATTTGCGCAATGGCGCGACTCACAAAAATAGAAAACGTTTGGTTTTGCTCAGGTGGCTTTAGCTATGCGATTCAAGAAAAATTCACTGCTTGACGAGTGAATTCTTCTTCTTCGCTTCGCGATTCGTGCGATATAGGTTTTTCGTGTGAAATTTAAAAAATAAGGTGAAATTCACTTGTCAGGCAGTGGATTTTTCTATAATATCTCATTACCTGTTTTTGTCTATGACTATTCTGAATCAAGTTGTATGGAGGGAGGTGAACTGGTTTTTAAAACTGATTTGCACCCCTACCTCTCCTACGCTTGTGACTTAATTCAATGAAAGAACTTTCCTTTTTCATTCTGCCCGAATCAAAAGAGTTACTCCAGGAAACCATCTGGAGAGATTAACACACAATGACAGCCGGAGCAATAGACTCTCACGCTCTTTTGGTTTGGAACAATTACGACAAAAAGTAAATACATGGGAAGGGTGGAGAATCAAATTTTCAACAATTCGCCACAAGTTCCAATTTCGATAAATCCAGGTATATCATTAAATGATGAAAGTACATTTGACTGGGTTATAGCGTTTTTAGAAGCTAATAAGTCGCTTTTCGTGGTAAAATTTTGAGGCATTTGTGTGAAAAATATGAGCTACGAATCCTCCGAACAACACCTAGCTCACTCAGGGCACGGAGTTACCGGTGTTGTGGTCTTGTCTTTGCCCATTGTGCTGTTGTGTTGTTGAAATGCTCGGAGACATTAGCTGTTAAAGCTACTCTAAAAATCCGAGGGTAAATAAAATTTGATGTATGTATGATGTATGTACAGAGGTAAAAAGATAATGACGGCAATTGTTGAAAATGTAATGTTATTATTTTCACAGATAAACTCAGTTGGTTCAAAAAATGAAAGCTGCAGACTTCGGGTTAGTCAAGTACAAGCCAAAGGTTAGTTCAATTTTTATTGCTATAGCAACATTGTAATCCTCGGTAGAAAGAAAGATGGCGATTGGCACAGGTGCTCTTAACTCTAAGCGCGCGAAGCCTTTAACAACCTTGATTAAAACGCATAGCAAACTTCTCAAGTCTTCCAGCCTGGCACACACAATGTCCTTAGAACAGAGACAAATCTTGCAAAAGGATGGTTTTCCTTGTACTTTATGCACCGTGTAACTCTGGCGTGGTGTTGTGGCCGCTATCCCAAGTGTTCAGTTTGTTTTCCTACGGAGGATTGATTTCATTGTTTTCCTCGTTGATAGATCAAAACATCAACGAGCCACTTTTCGAGGAGAATGGCAAAATTCAATGTGAGGAAGAGGGCGCTTGCAAAGACACGGACGTAGCGCAGCGGATAACAGCAGCTACAGAAAACAAGGAAGAGAGCGGTAATCACAAACTGATTTGTAGCAATGACCAGGAAAAATGGCAATTAAAAATTGAAATAAATACCAAAGTTGGGAACGAGAAAACCCACGAGCATGACACACTTGGGGACACAGTCTCAGGTAACGAAGGCAAAGTCGAGGGCTCGTTGGCAAGAAATGTAAGTAGTCTAACAAGCCTTGAGGCCCCTAAAGACCAGCCAGGGATCTCTGCAAACATAGAAGGGATCGCTACCGGGTTAAGGATGGATATCCAAGATGGCACTGCGCCACAAAAGTTACTATCGAACATTAAAAGTTTTGAAGAATCAAGTAACACAGTGCAAGATCGCGGAATGAACAGAGAGATTTCTAAAGATTCCACTGATTTACTGACAATGGGTTTGGAAAGTGCAGCGGAACAGAAAGAAAGTGAAACCCCGTTAACGTCTCAAGACCTTGGCGTGGGTGACTCTACAGAAACTGGAGAAAACGTTCAAATGTTAGACACAGAAAACAAGAAGAAAGACCTCACAAATATTATAGGAGGAATTGTTAAAAGTACGTCACACAAGGTGAAGAGGGTGAGGTTTAATCTTGAAGGAAATGAAACTTCAAGTAACCAGCCACCAAACAGTACTGAAGAAATCGGCAAAGAGGAGGCTAAAATGATGTTCTCTGATGAGGAGGATGAAGAAAACAAAAATCGTAGTATTGACGAGGATGTTAGTCAGCGAATAAGTCGAATACATAATTTACTGAGGAGTGATCGCTTGAGAACAAACCGAAAAAGAAAATACCCAGTAGCCTGAATGTTCGTGTTTGTCTCACACAAGTGAAAAGGTGGTGTTATTTAGGAAAATATTTCAAATACGGCGGTACACTGGGAATTGTTTTTCTCGATTATAAAAATTTTATCCGTCTTATTTGTCGTTGGCCACTTAATTTAGCCTTTAAAAGTGGTACGTTTGCAATTTTATTAGTTGAATATCGGGGCTGTACAAATCTATTCAAAGTCTAGGCATTTGAATTTGATGACATGACGGCTCCTTTATTATTTCTTCCCATCATTCTTTGTCCGGGAATTGCTTAATTTTTCAAGGTACAAGGTACATGTACTGCAAGGTAAATGTATTGCAAAATTAAAGCATCTTTCCTCTTAATGGTCTTCACGGGAGGTGGGGGTTAGTAGCGCACGCTAATGATAGGAAACATTTCAAACGAAAAAACATTTCTAATGACCATAATCTGGGGATAAAATGCGAAAAGTTGTGGTTTCTATAGGAAAGAGATTGAGGCGAGACGTAAAAGCGGAGCTCCAGCTCCATACTCATATAAGAAGGCAAAGGAAACCAATGGATTGATGTACTCATGGTTATCATGGCTAGCGGTATTACTCGTGGGCGCGTACGCTAGACGGCAGCGACGACGACGATGACAGTTGCGCAATACTGGCGGCCCTACTCCAGCTAATAGGTTAACAGAGACATGTACTAGCCTTGGTTTAAAGCGTCCTTTGATATTGGACAGCGTGATCATATCACGGGCTCAAGTTTAGGAGTTGAGCGCTGCCCATATACGTGGTGTTACCGGTGACCCCCCCTGAGCCTATAGTGGTTTGATCGTTGATTCGTTCTTTTATGCAAACTTTTACAATATATGGTCTCATACCAGTATATGTCCGGAGACACCACGTAGCTACCGATCGCTGACAAAGTGCTGAGTTTCGATTGGATCGTGGGCCCATGTCAGGATAGCATGTTGTAAACAGGGCCAGGTTTTTGGGAAGCAGGTTAACGCTAACCCAATATTCCAAAATTAACCGAAGAATAATCTTTTGTCTTGTGTATTTTGAGATTATTCAAGCTCAAAAAAGGCCAAACAACATACAGAAAACCTCACTGCAAAGTTACAAAACTCAAATCAAAGTTTTCACTTATCCTGGGCTAGCATAATTGGGCTTTGAACAACCTGACCTAGGAGCATGACTTTTAGGCTTGGGTAAATCTATATATTAAATCAAACATGAGTGTCATCGAGACAACCAAACGCTCGATAAATTATTGAGTGTGAGAAAGTAAATCTTAACGCTTGCCATAAATGTTTTTATGGAGAGTTTAGATTAGGCTATGATCTGATAATTTAAGGGTTATCGAACAAACTCACGAAGCATTTGTAATCCAATGGAACAGCAAAAGCACCAGTAAAATCTTTTATTGTTTATTAAATATTTAAATATAATAAAGTATTATCGTTTGTCTCACGATGTATTCACTTAGGGTGTGAGTCGCGACGTTTCGTTACTGCTAGTCTTCATCAGGCGATGAGGTCGACTGGCTACGCGAAATCTCATAAAGCACTGATGTGATTAGCTGGTTTTCAACAGCTGTAATTGGTGCATTTCGATCCTCGTTGCTCCGGTAGGTTATTCTCTCAGCGGTCCGGTTTTTTGCAGCTCTCCTGTTGTTGTCTTTCTTGATCGTGTGCATCCATGCTTCTGGAATTTCAATTCCACTATCCCTGTTGAGGTTGTTTGGGTGAAGTCTTATGTGTTTCGCCTCTTTGACCTTACGTGTATACCAATGCGGATCACTTCATGATTACCTCATCCCAAAACGAATATTGTCCGGTGTTATGGACGTGCTCTGAAATGACATGCCTTTGTATCTGTTTTGGAGTGAAGAAAGCATGGCGGCCATGTCCTTCATTGCCATTGTTATAAGTCAATTTTGTGACATGAAACGTCTCCTTAAGGAAGAAAACTTGTAGATCCAAATTGAAGCAGAGATCATCCTTTAACACCTCCATTTTTGAAAAACGAATGAATGTTAACATGATAGATCGTCCAATCGGAGCTTGCCACGTAACTATACTAACCCAGATCCATTTCCCTTCGAATGGGGTTTCCTTCATGCAATCGTGCAAAGGGCTCAATCCCCACCTGCGCCTCTCCATCAGTAATCAATCCCGAATTCCTCTTTAACTCTTCTTGCTACACGCTTTCACATCCCTATTCTTCAGGGGTGCCATTTCTTATTTCACAAATCTGTGCCGTTTGTAAGCCCACGGCAATCTCGTTCCCATGGCTTTTCCCCTACCAGTGAGTTTGACTAGACTTCTCTTGCGCAAACCTGTTCAAACTATTTCATTAAAGAAATTCAGTTGCTCAGCGGCAAACACTTCTGATGAAGTGAGCAAAAAGGATTAACTAGAAATGTGAACAGCACCTGTCTTCACGCTCCGACAACTTCTACGCCAGGCCAGCAGATCCCCCACCCCCAGGGGAGCGCCTAAGGAATTAATTATGCATGTAATACGATTGCCACTGCAAAAGCAGCAATCATAGAAAAACCCAGGCTACCTTAGATTGGACTAAGAATATTGAGAAAAACCCAGGATACGGTGAAATGGAAAGCAATGGAGAAAGCAGCTAAGACGTTAAAGGCGATGTGATGCTAAAATATATCAGATGCTGGGAAAAGCTGTTCATCCTGATCTCTTGGTATCACCTTTCCGTTTTCGTCCGCGATTGTAAACAGGTATGCAGCTGTATTTGGCGACTGCTTCGAAGAACGACGAAGGAATCACCTATTCTCAATCTCTAGTTGAGCTTTCTGTTGGCAACAAAGAAGGTAACAGTTGGCAAAAGACTTCTTAGGAGTATTAGTCAGACCTTTTACAGGACAGGAGAAGTTTTTAGACCAAACTGTGATCTAATTAATGGCCCTATGTAAAGTATACCTCAAGTGGTCATCTTTTTAGCCCGCTATTGTTGGATTAAATAGTATGCTCCCGGATCTTTATTGCAGCAGGAAAAGTTACGAAACTTGCCTTCTGCAAACCAAGTAGCAAAACAGTGATATACGTTCCTCTTGTGTTCACTAAGATTTTCAACGAAATATTGATTTCAGGATGGAATACATCCATATAGATTGGAGACGGTAGTTGAAACCGGCTTTAACTGTTTAAGAGATGGAAGAATCGTTGCTTTTTTTGCTCGTGAAGGTACCGAACCTGCGAAATAAATTGGTCAAATAATAATGATTTCGATATATTGCCAAAAGCTGTCAAGCTGACCATGCTGCCACTAGGCCGAAGTTTATGACTTCGGCTGTCTAAATTTTGCGAAGTGAACAAAATTACCAGAACAAAGTTTAGACAAGTACAAAGTAAATCGTTTAGATGCTTTCCTTTGTGATGTTTTCCCCATAATTTGAAGTTTGATATATTTACGTGCCTTTTAATCCAATCTTTCTCTTTCCTGGGGATAGTCTCATTTGATTAACAATCTTTTAGACGCAAAAATGTATCGAAAAAAGAGGACCTTGCTGAGGTTTTAAATATACTTATCGCCCGTTTTTACCTGCCAATCATTTCTACCAACCAAAAATTTAAAGAATTAAAAAATCAAACAATTTATTTTGCTGACCGCCAAATGTCAATTCAATAACTTCCGAAATTAAGCACGCGTTCGTGGCGAAACAACTTAATCACCGTTTCATACAATAAAATTAACAAATCTGTTATGTTTGAGATTTAGTCCAATGCAAGGCAAGGATTTACAGAGTTTGGTAAGTGTTAATGGAATTTGGCAAGGCTAAAACTCCTAAAAAATTTAAAGTGGAATTATGATGACGGCTTTTTTTGTAATATAAACAAAATTTCGATCAGTGCGGATGGGGTCCAACATTTATCGTTCGCTGTTACCGATAAAATGCTCATTAAGATTATAGCTTCAACCATATGCAGAAATAAACAGTAAAATAAATAATATTAGTTAAACAACTGAAAATAAAAAAAGTACATGATTTCCGAAAGCAGTGAATATCATGATAAAGTATTATCAGTACCTAATTACAAACCGCAGATGTTTTACTGACTTTAATTACAGCATGAGTTAGTAACATAAACAACTTGACTATTACAATGGACAGCAATCATTAACTTTGCAGAAGGTATTGGATTCTAGCACATATTCATGGTAAACGATGATAAATAACAACTCTATTATTGTGCCAGCTACTTTAGCTCATCTACTAATTTTGGACACTTGCATGTATCTAAAAGGAAATACAAAGGCTCAACATTTATTTTTTAAAAATTATATTTACAGACATCTAAGGGGCAGGTAAGTGTTGAAATATCACAATCCTCGTGCTGTGCACTTCACTAGGTTTTTATTTGTTTTTGAAAATTACCTTTCTGAGAGATGCTTAATTAGATTAACAGACTTCACTTCACTAAAATTTTGTGCTGTGTAACGTTCAAATTGGTCTGATAAAAATACAAGTCGTACCAAATTTGGGCGGTCGCACAATTTTGTCCATCGTTGCTTGTCATAACATGTATGATTATAAACAATTATTGGATGAGGTTTTTGTGATATCCAGAATAATCAAGGTCGAGGTAGGGGTTATCAGCCGAAGC
>OMLO01001371.1_pt1 | contig 18670 bp, 14 predicted proteins | sample 1674811 | NCBI WGS metagenome assembly OMLO01 (sample SAMN06265003, study PRJEB25207) | coral metagenome | isolation source: Coral host | place: Mexico:La Bocana,Puerto Morelos, Mexico | collected 2008-11-13 | reverse complement strand
GCTCACAATCCTGGGTTACGGAAGCGTTGCCATAGCAATTTTATAATTTCACATGTGAAATTATAAATTACGGCTGATATTTCGCGCCAAAATTAAGGAGTAATTTGTCACCCATGACATTAAAGTTCTAATCATACAGTTTGAAAATTCACCAGATTTCTTTTATAAATTTCCAGATTCGACCATACCGTTCCACGCGGTGGTAAATATGTGAATATGTAAATATTTTGAACTATGTAGAAAGATGAAAAGATATGACTGATCATGTCTTTTTTCTCCGGAAGTAAAAGAAATCATTTTATAACTAACTAGTTTAAATAAAGAGCCTGGAGCTAATTACTTATTAAAATTGAAAATGCAAGGTGTAGAAGGCCTGGGAATAGAGTTGCAATGTAAGTAATGACACGGCACATCTATCCCGGCGATTCAACCCAGACTTCTCCCGGCGATTGAACACAGACTTCTCGGTCCAATGTGGAAATCACTAGGCCTGTATGTCTTCCATATACATGTTCTATATAGGAAAAAACATTAGTTTGATACCTCTAAATCGTCTTTCTTATCAGCTCTTCTCGCAAAAACAAGACCAATGGCATACAGTCCAAACACCACGCAAACAAAGGACAAGACAACAAAGTTCCCAGTCTCGCCCAGTTTCCCAAACTCGGCGAAAACTTTGTCGAAGTCGATTGGATTTGGCGCCACAAACAAATCACCACCAAATGCAGACAGGTGAGTACATAAACAATGAAGTTTAGCTGGTGTACCCTTACTGCCAACCTTTACAAAGACAAAAGATTAAAATGAACCGTCAACTGAACGTCGCTAAGTGTATCCCTACATTGACTAGCAAAGTCCCTTCCTTAGATGAATCGGTGTCCTCTCAGTAATTGAAAGGTATCTGAGAATAAACTAGAGCCATCGTTTTTGATACGTTTCTGCCTGAAAAAAGTGAAATGACTAGAAAAGGGGAAGGCCACAAAACGCACAACATAAACACCAATTTTAGGCATATTTTCAGTATGTCACACAGGAAACCCGGAGTGTCAGTAATGGCCTTACAGGCTTGATCTGTCGACACAATTGACATACTGAGTACACCAAAACACATTGCAACATAAAATACATGCCACTTTATATACCTGGCATCCTCTGCTAGTCCACTCGTCGTCCACCACTGACCAATACATACACGCTCCCATGGTAATAAACAGATCATACTTTACGTCGGAACCATTCTTGAACTCCAACCTGTCAGCATTTCCTACTGATGGAGGGCTTTTCACCTCTACGCATGAACGCTTTTGACGACCGCTGGTATCACGACAAGTCCTTCTTCTGCGTGTATCTGTTTTGGTATTGTTCTTCTCGATGGATTTTACAACATAACGAATACCAAGAAAGTGAGTGCCCATGTGTCCGGTTATTTTTGGTGAAATAGTAAACAGGTAAGGATCAGATTGGCAGTCGAAGAATCCATCGTGTTCCGTGTAGCTCAAGCAGGAGGAGAAGTTCGGGACAATAGTTGCAAAGTTATTTTCTGCCGGTGTGGGTCTTACTTTGTATCTGATGTATATTTCAAGTTCCTGGTTATTTGACGGTATGATCCTAATATTTGCCTCTGCATCGCCATAAGGGAGAATAATCTGGTGAAAGCGCATGTTTTTTATTGAGTCTGGGGGACTTGGTTTGACATAAAACTCTCGCTGTGGCTTCTGCTTCTTGAGACTTTCTTCTTTTTCCCGTTTCCAGTTTTTAATGTACATTTCCACGGGTTTGGTGAGGCCATCCACATGGAGAGGTTTTCCTGAAGTGACGTTTTTTAACGTTACGTCGAGAACAGAAGACTTAATATCTCTAGCTTTCGGATGCCACGTGTAAGGATTCACTTTAAATGACACGAGCTAAAAAGAAAAGAAGCAACACTTATTTAAATACCTTTTTTGCAAGGAGTGTCTCATTAATTGATCATTGAATTTTTCAGTCAGAATTCATTACGCATCTCTGAAGCACTGAAGTACTAAGGCCCCCTCGCCTTGATGTGCTGACGCGATGCACCTACAAACTTCTGAGTATTCACGTTTTTTCAAATACGTGAAGAAAGCTAGAGAAATTTGAAATGATTGCACTTTTCGCTGAGCTCTAACTAAAATCACGAACAAGAAGAGACATTACGATACGAATTGCATGTTCTGTGGTACAAACTACAACAACCTGATAATCGCATATCATGATTGAATCAAACAACAATCGCCAATGATCACAACCAGCCAACCAAACAATTGATCAATTAATCAATTATTCGTTCCAAAAATGGCTTATTGACGCATACCTTGACATCGACTATGGTGTTGTCGTCTAGTAGGTCTCCTGGAAACAGGTCCTTGGCATCAGGCAACTTAACTCCACTTTCTCCTTTAAGGAACTTACTGACTTTCATTTCAGTGGCTTTTTCAATGCAGGCTGTTAGGTTTATGTACGGAGTATTGATTATCGTTGGGTTTGCGCATAATTCTTCTTCAGTTATGGTGTTGACCATTTCCACGCAATCGTTGGTAATTTTCTTACCCTGCAAAAACAAAAAAAAAATCCATCAAACAAATAAGAAACATGATTAACAACGAAGAAAAGAGAAAGGAGTGGCATTGTCATATTCATTTAATCAAGACACCTTACCTTGTTTTTATCAATATGAGCATTCTCGTGTTCAGAATTAATGTCCATGTCTTTGGAAGAAGCGGCTAAGATATTTCCCAACCCAGTTACAATATTCAAATTGATCTCTGTACCAACTTGAAGCTCCTTAGTTAAACTGCTGTTCGCGGTTTTCAAGAAAGAAGTAGTTTTTCTTAGTAATGTCAATGCATCTTCCTTCAAATAAGTGAAAGAGAGGATACAAATTAATGCAAACGGTAACAACTGCGAATCTCAATGCAATATAATAATGTACTTCTCTGGGAAATTTGAATCGCCGAGACTGCGGTTTACAGTTTTACAAAGTTGTTATATATTTACTTTTCATTGCTATTTTTGAAGCGATTTTAGGCGCGTCGGATGTGGATAGATTTTCCAGGTGAGACTAGCATATTCGAAGGGTACTGGTGACGGCAATTGCATGAATCACCCATTTGGAAGACGACATATTTAACCTTAATCCCTAGAGCTAAGGGCCACATGTAAATAAGGTTATCACTCTCTGCTTCAGATGTGGATAGGTTACTATCACTGAAAGCCATACCAGCTTGTTATAGTTAGTCAAGTAAAAAACCTAGCTCTGAATTGGACCTAACGATTTTTTGTGATTCGTCGAACGATGCAATGCATGGGTATGCAGTTATTTGACGTGAGTGGGCTCTGTATCAACCTTCCAAAAAGAACCCTGGCTTCAGTCCTGTTTTTGCCATTAAACATAATTATGGGTAAATATTAGCTCTTTATTCAACACGTAATAACAATACGACCCTGATTCAAGTTTTAGCGTCGAAAGATTCTAATTCAAGAAAATTCTTAACTTTGAATCAGGCTTTGAATCACTACAGGTCCTTATAAACCGGTGGGTTTCTACTATATTGTTTTGTGAATTTAAATTAGATAAATTAAATAAAGATCATAGCGTACCTGTGAAGACTGCGGGAGAGACTGGTCGACTCGCTTCGTGGAGTAAGCTGTAATGACGGCCACTTTGGTTACAAGGTTAATCCGATCTATTTTAACTCCAGACATTATGTTTAGCACAGAGTCTTTAAACTGCAAAAAGAAACGGGCCAAAAAAGATAGGTTGTTCTCTCCAACATTAAAGGAACATACACAAGCTGTTTCGCTGCAAAAGCGAAAATGTTCTAGTAGTGTAGCTTTCCTCTTCAAACTGTTGTGAATAAAACGAATGAAGTAGTTAAATCAAAGAAACACACTCAATAAAATAAACAATCTGGCAACCCTCATATGGATCGAGAACCTTGGAGCGCTGGCTACACCGCACTTATGAGAACCAGGTAAAGAACACACAAGTTTAATATGAATGCTTTGGGGCTACCCGTACATCTTTTGTTGCACGCGCAGACGAGTCCGAATTGGTTTCGTCCGATTGCCCAAATTAACATTCTCAGCCTTCTAGAACGAAATGGTTCCTTCATTTGTAATACTGTTCATTCTCCTAATTACTTCATGCGCGTACAAGTACTGATGCCGTTCCTTTGCTCTGTTGGTGTCTATGGCTAACATCCTTACACCGCAAGCCCCTGTTGTCTTTGCTAAAAAATAGTCTCGTTAGCTATAGACATACAACTCACCGTTTCGTCTTGTTTCAGCTTATCATTGTCATCGACTACAGAGAGAATAGTAATGGCCATATCAGCTGCTTTGTCGACATTGTTTTTCCGAACAAGGTCTCTCATCTCGCTCTTTGCTTCGTCAATAAGTTTCAACAACGCTTCTGATGCAGGCGGAGGTCTCACCTAGAGACGCAAAAAATAAATGGTTATGGTCAAACTGGACTGCGAAATCCCATGGCTCAAGTCCTCACACTCGCGATGTCTACTTTCAGCGAAAACGTTGTTTTTAGCGAGTTGCTCTGTTATGCAGACAGGGGGATAGGTGTTAATCTATGTGGGGGTGGAAGAGGATTTATTTCACATGAGGTCAGTCGAAAGCTGAACCACTATGATGTACCATTCTACCAAACTGGAGTCGATAACAGTCGTAACGTTCTGAGCGCTTCTACCACGGTTTGTTAATTCAGTTTTGATACCAATTTACTGACATTTTCATGTTTTGTTCGTCAGTTATAAGGCATCTTACCTTAGTTTTGACAAGCACCGTTGAAAATTCTCCATAAGCGTCAATAATCTGAAGATTCAGAGTCCTTTCGTAGTCTTTATCAGGGTCTCCTATGGGGAGTTTACTCGTCACGTTGCCAACCTCACCGTCTTGAATGATAATTGTACTGGAACTGAATTTGTACTTAAAAGCATATCGCAGTGGAATATCGCTGTCATACCAACCCAGACAGCTGATGTAATAGTCTGTGATGATCGCACTTCCTTCTCGTGGAGTTACCTGGCATCCTGTCATTTCGTCATTTTTTACATGTTTCGGAGGCGCATTTTCATTAAATGTATAAAGAGCTTGTTCTTGGAGGTGTCCTTTGTGGTCGGTCGCTATGACCTGAACTTGGAATTTCTGTCCCTCTTTGATTTTGGTAAGAGCATCGAGTCGTGGTAAATGAAACCGTGTTGTGTTTACACTAGTTCTTATTAAGCTTGTTGTGTTTTTAAATTCACTCCAAGTCAGTCTGCCTCGTTTGTCCGTTGTAAGAGTGTGAACGGTCCATGAAAACGTGGCCATGGAACTACATGGTCGGTTGGCACAAACCACTTTGAGTGTCAGCTGTCGCACAGGACTGACTTTCGCCCGGCAGTTATTGATACATCTGAAAAAAACACATCAGTACATTTTGAAGTCAAACAAAAATGTTCAAATAACTGCGTATTTATAACCGGATGATAACCGGATGAAATATAAATGACCTTGTAGCTGTAAATCCAGAAAAGGCTCTCTGCAACACCCTTACGCCTTATTGAGCTTGCAAATGTATTAGAAAATTTGTGCACTATGATTGCTTAGTTTGAGCTTATTCAATTCGTTGAGTTATAATACTCAAGCTTTTTATGAAGTACGCGGGTTTGAGGGTGAAAACCTCCTTTTGTCTCCAAACTTCACTTCGCTTTGGGTTATCGATTGTTTGTAACTTTCCTTAGCGCATACAAAAAGCTTGACGAGTGTGATTATTTGAATGACAAACGAAAAAAAATAGTTGATAAAGCACCCTTCACAAAACTCACCCAATATAGAATGGTACTGCCGGCCTGATTTCCAGCTCATGCTTAGAATAAGATTCTCTTTTATCCTTTGTTACTGTCAAGCCAAATAGGTAAGTGCAATTTGACTTTACAGAAGGAAGGTCAACGATAGCAGTTCTATGACTCGAGATTGTGGAGTCCGTCTCATTAGCAATGCCAAAACAAGGTTCCACCCCAGCTTTGGGAAAGAACAAAATATCCACCGGGTCCCATCGGCATGTTCTTTGGCATTGCCACATATATTTTAATGTTCCGGTCTGAAGCGACTGTGGCTCTGGATCGTACGACCAAGAACCATCTATAGTGACATTCCTTAATTCCCTTGTAACTGATGCAGGTCCTGCGATCTTAGCAATTAGATCAGGTTTACGGATTCTCACAAATCCAAAATCATAGGAGAACGTTCCTGGGGCGTTTTCAGAAACCGAAACTTCTACCGAAACGTACACGACACCGGCACCAAAACGACTTGGCCTAAGCCAGATCGTGTTCCTGTCGGTGACTCCATACATAAGAAAAGGTGAAAAATACGTTGTTTCAGAATCGACGGTAGAGAACATCCATTGGTACTGCGTTTGGTTGCTCTCGACACAGTTGCTGGTTGTAATAGCTTTTAAGATAAGAGATTCGTCAGTAGTCATGATCAGATCTGATTCAGGAACGCTATCCTTGAGCTGCACATTGACGTCTGGAGGTTCACAATGGCATCCAACTAAGAGATAAGAAGGAAAATATATCGTTGTGAACTTTTAACGTGAACGTTTATGCAAGAATATGTAAGGCGTGATCAAAATGAGGGTCACTGTACTACATAAAAACAACACGATAGACAGAACAAACAACGCCCATAAGTCTACAAACTAATTTTAACTTTAAGCAATAAGAATCGGGATTATAAGCGGCACTAGTGAACTGCAAGCATGGAAACGTACAGAAAATACTCAGAAGGCATAAAGGCAAACCATTATAGAAATGGGAAACATTTCGTTACAAAACAGTGGAGTGCTCATGATTAGATTTATCATTCCCAAATAGGCATCATATGGGAGCAAATTTGACTAGCCGTATGGAAGCAGTTGGTCGTATCAGGGTGGTTGGATAACGGTGTCGCAAACTAAGAAGTATCCACTAAATTCACAGCAAAACGTAATGAAAGCCAGCATGAAACAATTCAAGGCTCGCTAGTTTGGATATTGACTTGCTACTTACCTGGGTATCTTATTTTAAGATAGTCCGACTCGAAAAGATCAGTTTCGCCAATGAAGGACTTGAGTTTAGCTATAAGAAGAAGAACGCTGGATTCAGTGCAGTGTATGGCAATCTCTGCCGTGGCGAATGTGGCTATCTGTGGGGACGGCTGAGGACTAAAAAACACAAAGAAACTAAATAATTAAATTTAAAAAAAATGAAAAAAGAATATAGGTTTCCATTTGGATCTGAACACCAAAATGGAAATTAAACGTGGAATTTTTTTTTAGATACTCGTATGTTTGTGGGTAGAAACTTGCAGATAATACGGGTTTTCCTTTGCACGGAAGGACGGGAAAATCAAAATTATTCGATCTTCTACTTGCATCATCTGTCTGAAAGGGGAATTCACCCATTATTGTGCTACAAAATTTGATTGCCGATTAGATTAACAGTTAAACTAAAATTGTGGTTACCTCAATCTTAAGACCTCGTTATATAGATATCCTCCCACTTTGTTGAAATAGGAATGAATCTGGAAAAGAAAACAAGTCATATTCTCTCTTACGTTCAAAAACACCTGGCTCGAAATAACCGTGTTTTGACACTGTGATCCTGCCTTGGATCTAATGAATTCGACAGCACAGGAAAAAAATACATATTTCACTTTTTATGGAAGAAGAGCATTTATCTAAGCTCAATTGACTGACCTCCTCCGTGGCCCTGGATGCTGACTGTATATATTCATCACTGGAAGTGTTCATGTGGCTTAGGGTGAATGTAATATTGTGAAACATCAACCACGCCTCAAAGTAATAACCTAAAATATGAAAATTAATCATTATTCAATCGGTTAAATCGATAAACCATTCAATTAATCTACAGATGAATCCACCGTCAATCAGTCAGACAGTCATCGGTCAATCAATCAATCAATCAATCAATCAATTAATCATTCAATGAGTCAATCCGTCAATCCGTCAATCCGTCAATCCATCAATCGGTCAATCAGTCAGTCAGTCAGTCAGTCAGTCAGTCAGTCATTCAGTCGATCAGTCAGTCGTTCAGTCGTTCAGTCAATCAGTCAATCAGTCAATCAGTCAATCAGTCAATCAGTCAATCAGTCAATCAGTCAATCAGTCAGTCAGTCAGTCAATCAGTCAATCAATTAGTCGATCACTAAGTCAGTCAATCATTCAGTCAGTTAATCAGTCAATCAGTTAATCAGAAAATCAGCCAGTCAAGAAAGCAAGCAAGCGTAAAGAAAAAAGAGGAACGACGAATATCAATCCGGCCAGTTAGTGGCATTAAGTCAACTGGCCCGTCAGTTATGCATAAAAATTCTGAAATTACTTGGTTCGCAGCCGTAAATTTCCATTCTGAGTCCAATGTTGTTATGCCATGTAATAGGTTCCATCATGAGCTTTGATGCCACAGCAGGGACTGGTAAGTCGTGTCTTCTTATTTTATTACTGTCTTTATTCCCTTTTAAAACCTGTTAAGAGAAGAAGATGTATTTAAACTCACTTCCGAAAGAAAAACGCTTAGCAACTCGATCAAATTTGTTCATGCTTTCTTTGAATTCCAGTCATCAAGAGAAGGTCAATTACAATTACAGGATGGTTATGTTAGGCCTAGGCTCTTGGTTTATGATTGCATGGAGGTGCGGCCCAACTGAAGGCTCTGTAAAACTGTCATTAACTGATTAAACAAGTGAGTGAGGTATTATAAACGAGACAATATAAAGGATAGCAGTCTAAATCTATTATTTAGGTTTTCTTTACAACAAGAAATATAGATAGATTCCTTTTTTTTAATCAAAGTCACGATTGAGAGTATACTGAAAACTGATATTAGCAATAGATGGACGCACTTTTTGCAATATTTCATTGCCATTCAATTTGCTACAAAGAAAAAAAAATAAGTGAAAATAAAACTGTTGATGAAATTGGGGATTTTCTCGAGTGTAGAATCGAAATAAAATAAATCAACAATTGATTCATGCTTTCGCGTTTATCGTGCATTGAGGTTTGGATAACACGGAACAAGTGCAGTAGTTCCTCGAGGTGCAGCCATTAGCAACTCTAGATTCTGGAGTATCCGTATACGACAAAAATGTAAGAAAAAATTCCCATGACGACGAATTTTGAATTCACTAGCGTGTTTTTGCGAACTATGTTGTGATAATCTATGCTTGTCGCTAGTCTCTTAACTAACATACAGTTGAAAGCAAACTGAAAAAAGAATTACTGCAATATTAAAGCAGTATCTATTAACTGAAGAAGACTGAATACAAAGCTGATAGGTGTATTTATAGTTTATGCATATAAAGCCTTTAAATTAGATTGTAAATTCAAGTGCATGCCTAAATCCAGTCTTGGCTGCAAACGCAGGAAGCCCCCAGAACGCATTGTCATCTTGCGGGTTTTAACCTGTTCATGCATGGTTACTCCAAGAAACTAACCTCAAAACAATTTTATTTGTGAAATCTGTGTAGCTTTTTATTTGGTGTGAATGTTTTCTCGTCAGTTTACCCTCAACAATTGATCTATTCCATATCAAAGATCTAAGTCATAACAAAATTTGTTGATATAACTCTTTTATTTCAACGACAAACGCCGCTACAGATTCCTTTGTGTAGAATTCCTACTGGTTGATACTACATTCATTGTTTCGGCCCGTAAGCCCGAAAAAAAACATTATCACTTAAACATTGTGTTGAAAGTATCCTGTTGAGCTACCTCTAATATACTTTTTCACAAATTCTGTAAAAGAAAGATTTCATTCTTAAAAATCTGTTTGAGATCCAGCTTAAAGGACTCATCAGTTACAAGACGTGATGATGTTTTTGCAAACATTTTGAGGATATTGGCTGGTCTCGGAACCAAAACTTGTCGAACGTTCTAGAAATGTGGTAATGCTGGTAATCTAACATTGTTGAAATAAATTTCATAAATATAACTGCAGGGTGAACTCGTACTTGTGAAAGTTTTAATCATCCGCTTTTAATGTCTTTACATATATTGGAGAACATGCTTAGCTACCAATTAATCTATTCAGTATTTTAAATTTCGAAGGGCCCAGTTATTCAGCGGGTTGTAACACTGTCCAGTGGATAAATCGCTATCCAGTAAATAAGTGTTAACAAAGTAAACTTTGCTATGCACTAGATAGAAAGCATATCATTATCTACCCCTTGAAAAACAGGGCCCAGAACGCCATTTGAGGAGGGCTCTAACTTTTTTTCAAGTTTCTTATTCGCTTTGATAAGATAAACATATTACCTTATTACAGTTATTACTTGTCTTTATTATTCACCACCGCTTGTTATTGAAGAAAGCGCTTTATTTTAATTCGCTATGGTATTATTTGTAAATTAATTTTTGTAAAAAAAAAGATAAGATTTCGAGACTTACTCTTCGCCGATGTAAAGCATTATTGAATATTAATTGTAGCTGTGTCTGTAAACATTTGTGTGTATATAATCTCTGTTTGCCAATGTTGATTTTTTGGTTAAATCATCTTACTCGTTTGTTTTGATTTTTCTTTCAGGTAATGTTTTTTGTTTTCCTTTAAACGCATGTTAAATGGTTTTTCGGCTATGAAGTGTGGCTCAGGTGCAAACCGAACTTGTTCATTTGATATTAAATCTGATTTCCGATGTCCATCATTCATACAGAACGGTTAAAACTACCAAATGTAAAATTACGATTAAATCAAGGCTTAGCTAGTTGGCATTACTGGCAACAAAAGAGACTCCCCGTCATAAGAAAACAAGTCCGACTTCCATCTATTGTTCGTGTAACAAAATTACCTTCAATATGATAATACGAGAAAAGAGATTAGGGACATTTCGACATAGTCAGGCTTTAAAATTCCTCATTTCGAAGCGTTTTTTATTATTTTCGCCTGTTTACATGTTGAAGTGCTTTCTACGAGCCTTGCAAACCCAACAGATCAATAAAATTATCATTTCGACAACACAAATATTTTAAAAGAGCTGAAGAGACTGAATTGCATGGAAACGTGTTTTAAGATCATTGAAGATCGATTTTAGGGCTTAGTGCATTTTTACAACAATAAAATGGAAATAACTGCGTCGAAAATGAGGAGATTCTACAAAGCGAATTGGATTGGTAAATATATTCAGCAACAATTTTTAGGAAACATGTGGTGTGATATATATGAATACAAAATTCGTCTTGTGATTAAGAAGGTTTGACGTTGTTACTTTCCCAGTGAAGGAATTACATGTTTGTTACACCTTACATATCCAAATTTCCGTTTTTTTCATTCTCTTCTTTTAAAATGAAGGTATTCAAATTTCAAACTTGACACATTGCCAAGAGGCTTTTAAATCTCCCAATATGTTCCGTCGCGCAAAGAAACCGAATTCTTGCGAATTCATCGATTTTTAGATTCATATCACACGGTCATAACAAAACGCAAACCATCATGATCCAGTAACACTGCGCTTACCAATAGTTTCCCATGAATATCCTTAAAATAATCGAAGTCCTGCTTGTCGGCATACATCAATCGATAGCTGGTCACCCATTCTGCAACCGACGCGTCCCCATAGCCTTGAGTCGCAATTCCTGTGATAGTCAAACCTCTTTGTAGGTCAATTCTGATCCAAGGTGTTTTTTCGGAGAAATTCTTTCGGGCCCTGTAGCCTGGAGGCCACCTAGTTAAGTTGAGTCGGGCGCGATGGGCTCCATATGTTTCAAAATCGTCATTGTGAGCTGAGAATGACGAAAACTGTTCATCTTTAATGAGGCCGTTCGCAAGACCAAGGGGCATATTGCATGGGTCTGTAGAGGAAGTATTTGCGCAAAATTAAAGTCTTAATCGTTTTGATTATAATGACGGAAATATGGCATTGGCTACGATTATTATCAAGGCGATTTTAGCTTTCTAATGAATGATTGCTGGTAGACTTACTTGGGCATCCAGAACTTTTTAAGCTGGCACTTACAGACAAACAAAGATATATCAAGAGCTTCATCCATCTGTAGCGCTTCATCTCAAGACTATATTTTTTCATCAAAGCGTCCTTCTAGCGGCGTCAAAAGCCGTATCATCTTTCCTGCACACCTTCATATTTGCTGCTGTATATTAAAAGCCCCGAAGGCATTCCCATGTGTAGCAACCATTGCTGAAAATGACAGGCGAAGGTATCTCTCCGCCTGCGATTAATGCGAGACATTGAAAGGTGAGAAAAGAGCTTAAGACAGACGACAAACAAAACCTCGGTTATTAAAAATTTAAGAAATGATGCATTTATACAATTTTCTAAACAGCATGGTTCAAGGTTCAAGCTTTCACTACTGAATGAAAGACTAAACACAAAGTAAGGGCACTCTCTGTTTACTTGAAGTGCAACATATGTATAGAATTCTTATTAAAGGCAACCTTTTTGCCTAGAAACTAGTGTCATAACTACCGTTTGGCTAAATCACTATTTTAAAATAAGAATTAAGAGCCTTGAATGTAATTACGTCGTAAGTAATAGCTTCAACAGAAAACAGAGCGTGCGCGCAAGTCCTATTTGCTTATTAATTGCTTTAATTTGGAGTCTTTCTAAAAAAAGAAAGAAAACCGTTTAATTTTGGTAACTAGCTTTACAAAACCAAAAACAAAAGTCATTGTTTCAATGATGGAAATTTCTCTTCAGCTCACCGCGGGCATGACATCAACATTTCAAAATATTCAACTTAGATTCCACAGATTGACGTAAAATTTGTTATGCTGTTTTTGCGAGGTAAAATGGTGATACATAGTTATTTTTCATATTTACAGGAGACGAGCTTTTATGTTTATAAACGGGTCAGAAAAAAAATTTTTTTTTGCCATAAATTTGTTTAAATTAAGGGAGTCACCGCCATAAATTGGTTTTGTGTTGAAATGATACCTGCTCATTTTCCCTAACCACCTGTTAAAATTCTCAATTTGTGTGAATCAATTGAACACACAAGGCTGATGAATTGGACCATTTTTAAACAAATAAATCAACACGAGCTCGCATTTAAACTGTCGCGTTTCACGACGATTTTGTTTTCAATGCGGTGATTATTTCATACAAATTAACATTATGACTTTGCGGGAAAAAAGTCTCCAGCTGAGTTGTATCTTGGTAAATCCATCAATTTAAAAGGCCATGAGTAATTTTAGGTAGACGTTTAATCACGATAAGCTTAAAGCCTTAAGATAAGTTTTCTTGTACGAAAATTGAGTTCAAATCAGTAAGGAAACTATATCAGAGATTGTTTTCGGACAAGAAATTGGGAGGGTCCCTTAGGGGGGAAGGGGAGGGCGAAGTGTGTTAAATAAAATGGTTATTGTTTAAACGGCAATCTTCTAGCGAGAAGGACTGCATAATCGTACAAATCAACCCAGTATCATTCTCATTGTTTGGTAGTGTGCCTTCTTAGTCCCAGTGGCCCATCCGTCTTTTCCCGTGAAAAATATTTAAATCCCAGTTTAAGATCCTCAATGAAACCTCCCTGAGTCACATACAATGACCCTGTGAGGTAAATTGAACTACTTGTCAGCTTTTTCAACTGTAGCCTGCTGTTGTATAAGGGGCTGGGGTCTGTGAGGGGAAGGGCGGAAGTTCTGTCAACATATGACTATTTCAAAACAATTTAAAGTTCTCGAAGCTTCTTCCCTCTACGGCCACCATTAAGTATTGCCGTCAAATTAAAAATCCAAAAGGTTCTCATCGACTTATTCCGTTAGACAAAATAATGCAAGTATGATAAATAAAAGTATTTTAAAACTATGAAATATTTTCCAACTAGATACTAGATTTCGTCGAAGCGAAACGATCTTCAAGTTGTCATTTTCCCACCATTCACCAAATCAAAAATAATATGTTGCGTCGGCTCACTGCTTTATGGGCGCAATTTTTTTTATAAACATCATTTTACGTTTATATATTTAACTACATGTGTAATATTTATTGGACTGAGTGTAGTACACTTTAATTAGTCAACGTATCCATAGCCCGCAAATGCCCGATCGTGACTGGTTCTCCAGGAGCGAATTTGTCACGTAATCGGCGCGTGTTATCGTAGGTGTCCAATTACAGGTATTCAAATTCAACAAGTTGTAATTGGACCTTCGCCATCCAAACGTCAATAACGCGCTCTTTAATGGCTTCCTTTTTAACATTTCTTACAATTAAGGAAGTCGCTACTCACTTTTCGCTCAAATTGTTATTGATACGATACATCAGTAATTAGACCTCTTCAAATAGGCCTCGAGCTACGCGCTCCTCCGATTTCTTCCTATAGGGTACTCGGTCCAAGTACTATTACTAATCGCGAAGTTATTTCGAAAACGGACGAATGTGGAAAGCGAAGCCGGCCGAACGGCGTTCGAGCGAAGAAGGTTTGTAGCGCTTTTCAAAAGTTTTGAAAACTGAAGGGAACATTGAAAAAGAAGCCTCTAAAGCGCACGTAATTGACGTGCGAATGGTGTAGGTATCCAATTACAGGAATCCAGCTACAAAAAGTTCAAACTAGATACCAGTACTTGGAAAAAACATGATCACAAGCTAATTACGTGACAAATAGGTGCGCGAAGAACCAATCGCAATCAAGAATTTTGTTCTACAATCTTAATACGCTTAATGTATCTGGTTGTAGAACTACTAATGGTCAATGGACCTATTATTGTAGAGCTGTCTTCAAGGTTAGACTGAGCCACGCACATATTACATATCGGAAGCACGCGTATTTCTGATATTTAATATTATATTGATTAATACTGATATTTAATTATTTTATTAAAGAACAAATAAATTTTCTGTTCAGAATTTAGGGATTCGTAGCGCAAGTATTCAACAATTGGGTTATTCGCACGTACTCTATTCTGTTTAAACCGGTAGAGTGTTTCTGTCGAGGAACCATGGCTCGACCAGACTTGGCTGATAATTTCTAATTTCATTGTAATTAATTTTAGATTGCAATTAAGCGAAAATTATTCTGATCAATTGTAAAAAACTGCTTTATATTCTTCTAAAACACATTTATTGAAACATAATGTTAATGAAGTTGAGTATTTTCTATATAGAAAATCTTGCAATACACTGGGAATGATTTTGACCTAAGAATGAAAAAGAAAGTCCTGAACAAGAAAATATTTAATAATCTTAATGTCTAATCAATTGCGTTTTTGAAAAAGTGGACGAGAAGGGGGTTTATTTGACGAAAATGTTGCGAGTTCAGCAAACTAATTGTCAAATCTTATGGGACTATTGTTTGTCTAAGAAATATTAACATAATGGAGTTACGGATAAATCAAACTATAATATAAAATTTTAATAAGTGATTGATGGACATAAAAGAGAACTCTAAAGAGAATATCTCAAGTTTTGGAGATGCTTTTGGTACGCTTCGGTGGAAAAATGAGGCCAGTTTGGTCGAGCCAGGATTGGAAAACCCATGGCGAGACCAAACGAGCGTGATATGTCGACAAAGCGTACCAAAAAGGTACGATTAGGTATTTACCGTACCCAAATTTGGCCAACGGATCATGATATGGTAAAGGCATACTGGCTCAGTGCGAATTTGTGTACCGGGTACTGGGGAATATCGGCCCAGTGACGTCGCAGTACGAGACCGAGCGCAGCGTACAAAAACGACCGTGGACCAATATTCGCCATTACGGATTCAGCAACTAGATAAGTACGTAGATTAATATTTTATTTGGCACTTGGGCCGCATTTGACAGGCCTGTTTATAAAATTTGCCTTCTTTTGAAAACAGAAAATATACGACTTATGATAAAGACATAAGACTGGCAAATAATAATGCTATATATTTAAATGTTAATGATACGGTCGTGAGCTTAAATTTATTTATTTCATCATAGATAGGAAATTTCCTCTTTCAATTGCAAAAAGTCTCCTTCTGCTGCATGAAAGAAGGCCTATGTAGAACTGGAGGATGGTTCTGGATCGTTATCTGACAAGCATTGGGATATAGTACAGTATAGATCACGTGTCGGATATTTGACGTCACAGCCAGATTTACCGCTGTGAGATAAGAGGGCTCAGCTGGAACCGGCTGAAAGTAATCGCGGCTGGGGCTTACAGAGTCCAAAACTTTGATGAAGTAAGGTACAACATACATTAACATGTAGACCATTGTAATTTATTTTGGGAATAACAACTTCCCGAATGTAAAATGTAGATTTTCGTCGTACCGTTCTCAGGTGGTTTTGTTACTTGACTCCCAGTGTTTGTGATGGATCCTATCGCATTCATGCTTTGAAAATGTTCTACAGGGGAGTATTATGCCATCTGCTTGGATTTCTTAGTAAAATGTTTATTTTCCAGTCTTAACATTACTCATTTTTTAGCATAGGAATAATTTGTTGAGCTCAAACGACCGCCTAGGCTGCCACCCGTTCTAAAGAAACTGTTCAAAAGGCTATTTCTTTACATCGCCGGTGAGAAGTTAATTAACAATTATTATGGTGGGAACTGAACGCTATTTTGCCATCTGGAGTTGGGGTTATTTTATGGTTCAAAAGCAGTGAGTTGTTTTGAACATTTTTCTATATCACACAAGTTGGGCTAGCTGTATTCCAGACCACCGAAGAAGAAGCGTCAGATGCCACTAAATCAGTTACATTCTATGTGAATGTCTTCCAGTGAGCCAGAGCTGCAAGGCCAAACGACGAAATTTCTAATCAAATCTCAGTAAGTCTGGGCCAAAGCGAGTCTCGATACTTGAAAGTTAAGAGTATAAGAGTGCTAAAGAAAAGAAGGTTCGCCACGATTCGCTGAGACCTTCCGACATTGGCATCGGCATTGGTTTTAGTTACAATTGTAAAAGGTGTATTGATATTCTCGTCTGTTTTGGTCATTTTGACTTCATAGTGATGTTAAGAGAAGGTTGAAGGATCGTCATATATATTTGTTTTTAGCCAGAATACTTAACAGTTTCAGTTTCTCCGCAGTGTTTTTAAGTATTTTTTTTTTTAAATTACAGTCATCATGAGAGTTCTATTTGCAATCATCCTTGGCAGCGGTTACCTGGCAACTGTAACTAAGGGAACATGCTTTCAGGAAAATTGTCCCAATGTTGGATATTTCTTCGCCGTTGGGAAAAACATAGTAGACAAACACTTTCTCCGCGGTTCTGTCATTTCAAAGTTTACAGTGCTCGAGCCAATAGAGTGTTTTAGAAAATGCCGACTAGAGTGTCAATGCATCTCGTTTAACTACTGGACAACTAAGAACGAGAACAACTGTGAACTGAACAACGAAAACAGATATCTGAAGCCATCACAGTTGAAACTACAAGTGGGCGCTCAGTATTATGACTTGGTTATGGTTTATAACGTGGTGGTAAGTTTCACAGTATTGTTAACGTTACAATATATTAATTTATAAATTAATACTCATTCCGCACAATACTCCCTTTTGGTCAATGTTTTTCCTTTTGTTTTGTTAACTGTATGCGGAAGAACGTCGAATGAAAGATGCTTCGGAGTCAGCAATCAGATTATTTATAAGAGACTGCGACCGATGCTAAATAAGTGTTATTATTTTTTTCCAAGCGGGCACGGTAACGAATCCTGCAATCTGATTGGTACTTAGCGCGGTCCGGATTTTCCTATCTCTGACCACGGTCACAGTAACGCTTGCGTGGCTTTTTTCCGTGATTTTTTTTTCGTCTGAGAGCTTGGAAAATAATAAATAAGTTATTTACCGGCTTAGGGTCGGTCCGTATAGTGAAAAACTGTGACCTCGGTCACATTTTCGCGCATTTTCTCGCATTTTCAAGACCTCGGTCACAGTTTTTCACTATACGGACCTCCCAGCCGGCAAATAACATATATCTCATGGGGAGAAGAGGTGAAAGATCTAGCTATTACCAAACAAAGTAAAAGATAATCAAAGTTATAAAGAAGTTGACACTATTTTACACGATAAAAACGAGGAAAGTAAACTTCAGTAATCTTGTGTAAGAACGTTATGTGACAACTAAAAGAAAGAAATTCCAAGTATTGTACACTATTTTTCAACTTATAATAATCAATGATGAGCTTAAACGTTGTGTTAATATATTCTTTTAATTCATGTTGTTTCTGACATTCTGAGAAAATGGTAGAATGGAGGATAGTAGAGCCAAGTTTGAGAACTCAAGGACGTCACAACAGGCGGTAAACTACGGTGGCTTCAAAGGGACATATACTTTTCCATCTCTTTTTTTTCACTTGCGACTTAGCTGCTACTTTCTTGCGACTTAGCTACGACTTTCCTGAAACTTTCTTGCGACCTAGTTGCGACTTTCCTGCTACTTTCTTGCGACTTAGCTGCCTGGCTACCTCGCTAGGCCGCGTGCGTCGGCAGTCCGGGTTGTTGTATTTGAAAACAACGTGGACTCCTATCAATAATCGGTAGTCTGTTTTGCCTTGGCTTTACAATATAGCTATGAAGCTTTTCTCCGTTTTCACTTTCATTTTGGTGTGCTCTACGTCGCTGGCAGTGCTTCCATCTTACTCGCCTGCCATAAGGAACAATGCTGTAATGCGCGACGAGATAATCGTGAACTATTTTAATCTCGGGCTTACTGCACCTGAAATCGCATTATTTCTCGTAAGTG
>OMLO01001370.1_pt1 | contig 18670 bp, 10 predicted proteins | sample 1674811 | NCBI WGS metagenome assembly OMLO01 (sample SAMN06265003, study PRJEB25207) | coral metagenome | isolation source: Coral host | place: Mexico:La Bocana,Puerto Morelos, Mexico | collected 2008-11-13 | reverse complement strand
AAGTAAAAGACTGAATTCAGTCATTACCTTTCATGCCACATCATTCTTATCAGATATGCCGCCACATCATCATTCTCCATAGTCAAAGCCAACTCGACTGGTAGTAACCCTCGTTTTTTCTCAGGTCTAAGCTGAGCTTTTGTTGTCATTGCCAACAAGCCTGGACATTTTTTCACAAGTGTTTTAGCAACCTCTAGAAAGTCAAGCTCAGCTGCATAGTGCATCAATGTCTTCTTTGTCTTATCATCCTCATCTCTGAATGTCTGGTATCGATTATCTGCATTGAGTTCGCTCTTTAAGAGGATCTCCAAAAATCTATTAATCTGCAAGAAAGCAAACTGGTAACTACGTACTGCCACTCAATGAAATTACTGTGAGAAAACTGTTTAGTTTTTAACTTGAGGAAAATAGATTGGCCTTGAAATGCTTGGAATGCTCTGATTAATGATCAAGAAATGGTTAGAGAATTAGCAAAGATGTTAACAACAAGTGAACAAGTGATGAAGTACAACTATACCCAGGAAATAGCTAGAAAAATGACACTGTGTTTCAAAATTGAAGAAATTTTGATATGTATGCCTCGGGCCCAGGGGGTACTCCAAGGACAATTAGGTATGGGTGTGCGGACTGCTTACTAAAACCCTTACCCTACTTATGACCAAAATCTACCATACCTTATTTATGACCTGACTCTTAGATCATAAGGGGAAGGACTTTTGTTGCTAGCGTAGCAGGTGTTAAGCAGGGTAGAGGAAGGCAAAGTGCGGATGGAAGAAGGAAGGTGTGATGAAGAAGTAGCTTCCTCTAAAAAAAAATGAATTGAAGAATAGAGTGCAAAAATCGATACCCTTTGGGGTCACACATACCAATATAGCCCATATAAGGGAGTCCCCTCATCCCCAGGCCTAGGGCTAGCAGAGTTTCCAGTCAGGCTAGTTGTTTCTGTCCTTCACTGGCCCATTCTTTCTCATTTTACAAACTCAGTCAATTTATACATGTAGAATTTATGAACTTATTATAAGAAATAAATCTTAGATGACACTTTATATTGTATGCATTGGTCTAACACACTTACGCAGTTCTAAAATTATAAACTGTGGCTCTGGTGTGGGATGCAGGTTTTGTACAGCAAGCTAGTAATAATTTTGTGCAAAAGTTTTGTTGCATCAACTTCGTTATACTTGTAAGATCACTACCCTATATGGCCAGTACTATTACTTAGCATAATTTTACAGTGGCAAGTGGTCTATTCTACCAATTACAGACCTATACAATGTATATCACATTTTAGCACTGCTAAAGCTCAAGCAACATTGGCAGATATATTTTATTTGCTTTGGTATACATCATTCTATAAAAGGCTCAAAAGGCATGCTGTTAAATCAAACACACAATTATACAAAACAAATATACAAAAGACAAACAAAAAAAAACGTAGGTATAGCATATAGAATAAAAACAATCTTTATAGTTTACAATGTTCAGTTGAGACTACAAAGTTGAATTTATATATAGTACATACCAGTTGTTCAAGGCCTGGAAGGCGATTTGTATTATCTCGATACTGTTTTGATGCAGGCCACTTTTTTAACATCACAAGAGCAGGGTCTTCACTGACTAGCTCACCATTGTCTTTGTATTTTTGGATCATCCTTTCAACTCGCACTTCATCAATCGCTTTGTTCCATGGGATTTCTTCACTTCTCTTTTGTTGAACCTAAAAATTTTATGTTAGTGTCAGCCTACATGTTTTTCACAAGACAACACTTTGACATTTTTCTGCATTATCAGTTTTCAATTTTTATTTTCTTTCGAAGTTTTTCGAAAAATCTGGAGACTGATGTAAAAAAATCTGCAGATTCATAGACCGGCAAACAAAACCAAGTAACCATTCAAGTGAACACAGGTAGTTACAATTAAGATAAAGTGCTTTTTCCTCTTTATAAATATTAACTTACCGGTAAAATATGTGTGAACCTTAACAACACAGAGTGAAACTTCATTTTCTCAGCTTCAATACGTACTCACACCTTAAATCCAGCCAGTGTGTGAGTACTGAGCTGAAACAGGTGTTCTATATGGTCATGGACAACAACAGTCTGTCATGGACTGTGTTTCCAGCAAATAGATAAATGAAGAACTGGACAGCTTGAGTTGTTAAGTTTAACTATGGATTTGCACAGATACTCTACTCACTAGATACTATCAAATTACCAGATACTCTACTCACTAGACATGCACTAGATACATGTACTCACCTAAGCAAGCCAAAAATTGAATTAAATTATGGCTCTATTTATTATAAGAAATGTCTGTCTCATTGTGAGGCCAAGAGATTGAACTGAAAACCATGAGTCTCAAGACAAAATCATGAGACTTCGAGGTATGTGTGTACATGTCAGGCTGTTGTGTTCAAGAGAGTACAAAGCAAAAATTAATACTTATTTTAATACTTATTTTTTATAAAATCATATGTTCTGGGAATTAATTGCTATATTTAGCTGTTGTTTTCCTGCTACAGTGTGCCCATTCATTAGCTAGTTACCGGTCACATGACAAAAAAGAATGAAGCTGTTTACTACCAAATAAATTAATGTCATGAGCACGGTAGGAAACATTGCAAAAACTATGATCTCAAATTACACATAAAACACAACTTAATGACTGGTCCCAGTGAAACAAAACAAAACTCAATGTTCCCCTCCAGACAGGTCACAGGTCAAGAGTTAAATGTTATATTTTATTATATAATCTAATTTTAATTTCCCTCATAACAATATCAAACAATTCAAACTCGCTATTCAAATTCTTAAAAAAAAGTTTATTTTAAAAAATCATACAAGTTTGCTACCTTGATCCAGAACTCTCTATCAAATTCATCTTCCAGGCCATCAGCTTGTTGATCAACTACAGTCTCTTCCTCCTGACTCTCATTTCCTTCATCTCGCTCGAGCAGCTCTTCTCTTTTCATTCCTTAATCTTTTAACTTTAGTTTGAAGATGTAAATAAATGTATTCAAGCACTTCGTTAACCCAACCTCCCCCATAGTGCGACACCTTATCGTCGACGATTTTGAAAATGGCGGCACGTCGGAGGCTGGTCACATGCTACGAAATTCCCCCCAAAAAAATTTTATCACGTGACAGTTCAGATGACCAAAACAAAATGGAGGCCAAATTTTACGTATGTTAGAAAGCAGAAACGTTATGCACGAGGCGTCGAGTTCCTAGAAAGATAACACATTATTTTCGTTGGGTGTTTGGAAGCAGGTCGCTTAATTAAAGAATCTGGAGTGCTTCGGTACGTAATTTGCCTGCTTGTACTGTTCACCATGTTGGGCGATGAAAGACTGTAAATAAAGAAGACCATAGTTATTTTGCCTACTGTGCTTTCAGTTTTTATGTGATTCTAAATTCAGCTGAGCAACTCAAAATATGTGCAACTTTTTTGCTTAAACGAGACCTCGGCGTCGACGAAACCAAGGTTCGGACCGGACCGGATCACGGACCGGATCACGGATCGGGTCACGTATCGTATCACAGAAAAAAATCCGAAAAATCACATCGTTTATAATATAATAATAAGTAAGAAATAAAAGTGGATATCTAAAATATGTTGAATAAAAATAAAAAATGTTGCGTTACAAGCCAAACTAAAGTCTGCAGAACATTATGGAGCCCATGCCCCTCTGAAAGTTTTTATAAAGGAGTTTCGTGAAGTGCGAACACGAGAAAACAGCCGTTAGGCGAGTGATTTACAAGCTTTTCTCGTATTCTCCCAACATCCCAGGTGGTTTATTACGCCAGTAAATCCATAGAAAGAGTGGTCTATTTCTTAAGGATTATTTTTAGACTATTAGAATAAAGTATGGTGATTTCAGATCTAGACTGATCTGCAAAAACTTGTGTTATCACATTGCTCGTTAGTTCAGTATGCTTGTGGAATGTAAATCGCTTAACGTATTTAAGTTCATAGAAGAAACTAGAATTAATGTTTACGACATGGACTACCGTTGCCCAATTGGACTTCAGTATTTGATGAATGATATCTAAAAATCTTACTCCTCACCTCATTTTACGCCTCTTCCTTTGCGTGTGCTAAAATGATATTGAATCCATGGTATTCATGTGACGTCATCGTTTTCCAAACTTTTGAATTTTGAAAGTTTGCACGTTAAGTGACATTCAAATGGCAGCCCGATTAGGCTTTCTAATAGGTCAAACGATGAGTTATTGCTCAAGTTTTGGCTAACAAAACAGTTCTTTATCTAGAAAAAGTATTAATTTCAATGTGTCGAAACTCTAGAGTTATAACCTTTTCCTTTTGATAGCAAAACGTTTCTAGTGTTACTTTACGGCCGCCATGTTGGTGTCCCTTCGAAGGGCACCAACATGGCGTCTCCATACAAAGCTCTATAAATTGAGGTAAAACACTTTTCCGAATAACGCACGAATGAATAACCGCGCAGATGTAAATCGCGGCAAGGTTGTTTATTTATTTATTACATCCATTTTGAAATCACTGTTTATCCTTGCAATCTGATTGGTTCTCAGCAGTGCGATTTATTACCAGATCGCACTAATTTTTGCTCTAAATCGCATCTATATCTCAGCCAATGAGAATGAGACAGTAAAACAAAACAACCAATCAGATTTCAAGTATTTTTTAATTAACCAATCACATTGCAGGAAAATGAAAGACAAAAAGACCATTGTTTGGCAAATTTGGCAACTTTTGTTGTTCTAGTAGTTCTTGTATTTAGGATATTAAATTGTGCGATTTCAAAATGGATGTAATAAAGTGGCTGCCGCAATTGAACTTCGGGTCGTGCAATTTTGATCTGAGCGCTCGTTCGATACATGTCCATTGTGTCGTTCTTTTGTCTCCAGTTCTATTGTCTCAGCTGGGATCATTGTTTTTCTTTGTTTTATTATTTACGACGTACCTGGTGACCGTTTTAAACTGAGCATGAGCAATTCTTGTTGCATGATATTTTAAATCCTGAAATTCTGGATATTGACCCCGAAGTGGCAGTAGAAAGAGCAAAAACACGCAGATGGAAAAAAACACGTCCCCCTTTCATTAACACACACAGAAATTAAAGAACCTTTTTATTCATATTTCACTCTCTGCATTCCTTCATGTTTTCACACGTTTTTAATTAACATTTCAATATATGAGCTTTACGTAGAATGTTTTTCTTCTCTCTGATGACTCGGCTGTGGATCGGCGAAAGTTTGGATTTTAAATGATTTCAACATCCATTTCACAGTAGCTTCAGGCCTCATTTGACCTTTTGTCGGTTTCTTAAAATGGTACTGATGGACAACATCAGTAAACGATGCATTTTCGTTTTTACTATAGCTACGTCTTTTTTGACTGAATGCAGCATAATCAAATGACTTCTTTCGTTGAGTGCATGAGCGAGAGCTCGCTTGGAATACTGAGTGTATTACCTTGCCAATGGCAGTGAGTTCCTAGAGCGCTACACTTTTTATCCACGATCGTGCAAGAGAACACCTCAGTAATGAAAAATACTCCGTAAAGAAACATATTTTCACGTCCCAAAACAAAGTCTACAAAGAATCGAAATCAAGAGCATTGTACTAGAAAAGGATCCCGAAAATCTACGCCTATTCGAAGCATATACAAACCTACCCATAACGGTCTTCCGAAAGGGATGCAGCAATTTCGCGGACCTATTTTTTTTCTCAGTAGTGACTATTTTAGCAATTTCAGAGAGAATCTTTATACAATGACACTTGCCCATTAGATCATCATATCCGTTTTTTATTCATATCTGTACCTTTTACATTTTACTCTCCGCATTCCTTTGCTTTTCACACGTTTTTAATTTACATTTGTATATAAGCCTTACTCGCAATATCTTTCTTATACATCCCTGATGACGCCGTGGATCGGCGAAAGTTTGGATTTTCTGAATGATTTTTGCATCAATTTCACAGTAGTTTCAGGTCTCATTTGAACTTTTGTCACTTTTTAAAATGGTACTGAAGGACAACATTCAACGATTATCAAAACTTTTTTTGCTTTAGCGTGAAACATGCATTTTCGCTTTTAACACCCCTTTTTCGACTGAATGCAGCATAATCAAATGACTTCTTTCATAGAGTGAACGAGAGTATTACCTTGTCAATGGCAATGAGCTCCTAAAGCTCACACAATGTGGAGGCCGAGCGTCAAACATCCATATAATATTAAGCACTACAATATAAGTAGTAAAGAAAAAAAACTCTCATAATTTATCTGACGAGCATTTTCGCCTCAGCTAAGGATTTTAATCTTTTAACCTATTCACGGTATTGTAGAATGTCTGGTTTTATCGACAGCTCTAAATTGTTATAGCTACACACGGATCTTTTCAACCAATAATTCTTCCATGAAGTGTTCAATCATAGCTAGGTCAGGATTTCCTCGCCGTATTTTTCCGCTTTCCATGTGAAATATTCTTCTTTCATCAAAATCAGTCGGGATCCAGTCGTTTTTGGTTCTTTCTGTGAAGTAGACAATTATCATCCTTTCCCGAACTAGATCCTTGTTTTCTGTAAACTCCTTATGAAAGAGTTTGCCGTCGAAGGTTACAAAACCATCTTCGATTTCTGTGCGTTTGTTGTGAATAAGGGAGAATGCTTGGGGTGACCCGATCAACACAACGCAGTCACTGCGAGGAAGTTCATCTTTAAGCTTCTGTTCCTCCGCTAAAACGTCTACGGTGTTTCGTAAGCTTACTAGCGAGCCAAGCTTGACTTGTAAATAGTCTTTTAGTTGTTCGGCTTTCGTACTGTCGCTTTTACTGTAAAGGAACAGAGCACGCTTCATTTCCACAAGTCAGTTACGGGTGAGGTCAACAGAACGGAGTTGAATAAACAAGTTTCTTGAATGTATCAATGTTCGCCAGTCTTCTAAGTTGCATTTTTATACCTCCCAACTCAAATAGATTTTCCGATTGGAGGAGAACGTTTCACGTGTCATGGGTCAAACTCACTACCTCCAGAGGGCGAACAAAACTCACTAACTCCCTAGGGAAAGAGCAACTTAAACTTTCGACTCTCACATGATCAGGTCGTGCACCTTGAGACAGGGTAAAATCGGGGTTGACCTCGGTGTAAGAACCTGTGAAGTTTTTCTTCTTTTTGTAGCTAATGTTGGGGTTAGGTTCTATTATCTTGACTTCTTTGTTTTCTTTGTTTTACGTCACTGGTGAGTGTTACAGGTTCTTACACTGAGGATGAGCTGAATATTGGAACATCTTGTGTCTTCAAGATTTTAATTTGGCGCCAAAAGTAAGTCGCCCACGTCCGGCAACTCGATCTTCGATCGCTGTCGCCAGGTAGGAAAATAGTTGTGTCGTTTACAACAAATGCTGTTCCTTGTCACATAAAACCCAGAATTCTTGCGAGTTAAGCATTTGAAGAAGACAAAGCAGCTTTAATGGTTGTCTTCAGTTTTTGTTAGCTGCGTTGTTTCGGTAGGACAGCTCACCGGTTTTGAATGACGCTCGTAATGCGATCACGGCCACCGCCATTAAGAAAATCATTTTTTTTTGCATTTTTTTTCTACTTTTGAGTCGGGAGGTATAACAAAACACTTAATTAATGACTGGCCCCTCGGGAAACAGTCAGTTTTGTTAGCCTCGACCCTCAATCTCGGGGAAACAAAACTCACTGTTTCCCTTGGGACCAGTCATGAAGTCCTTATTTATTTATCATTCGATGCATTTTCAATCCTTTTTATTGGCCGGAGCCAAACACGTGACCTGCAAATAACTTCCTACTGCTCATGTGGAATACCGTCTAAATGTGTTTTGCTACGTCATTCTCGTTCCCAAAGCCCATGTTACCCTTATCCAGCGGAACGGGAAACGAAGACCTCTGGGATCTGGGATAGAGTTTTCAGCTCGACAACGGCAACGAGGACGCCACAAAACAAAAGGTTTAATGAGTAGAACAATGGCTGTGTCACGTGTCACGTGTGGTACATTTCTAAGCCGTCCTCTGAAAAACACTAACGTGGAATGACCAGGTTTTGCGTATTTTGGAGGACACAAACGCCGGTAGCTAATTTTTTCGTATTTTCGTTTGGAATCAGTAACGCTGGCTTTATACAATTGCGAGATTCAAAATCAATTTTTACTAAGCGTTGTTCTCGAGATCGCCGTTTACATTGCTTAACCTCCCTAAAAAATGTTCCTATTCTCGTCGGCAGATCTCAAAAATCGCTGTGCATGCGCACTATTTTCCCGCCTTCAAATATTTCAAAATGGCGGACGACAAATAAGATATCGCCTAAACTGCGAGCAGACTCTCTCACTCTCAAAACAAGTAAGGGTCAGAGCGTGACTGTGAATGACGTGGGAGCGGCAACGTACAGTCACGCTCGAAGCCTTAGCTGGATTTCCGTTCTTCCACACTGAACAAGTTTTCGAGAAAAAGAGAGACTGCTCGCAGTCTTGATCTCACCGCCACGTAATACATTTCGATATATTAGTAAAAGTGACTGTCTATCTAGGAAAATTTGTTGAAACTTTTACACCCCTTATTAAGCCCCCTGTTTCCCTGTTGTCCTTAACTTGTTTCGCATGTTACCCTTGTTGTCCATGATTTCCAATTTCCTTTGTCTTCTAACCCTAATTATTCATAACCAATGAATAAGTAGGGTTAAGAGACAAAGGAATTTAATTTTTACCTGAATTTAATTTTTAACTACAACATATACAAAATCCCATTTTTTATTTTCAGTAAAAGTTCACGAAACGTCATCCGTATCGCGCGATGTTGGTGTATCAATAAGCATTCTTTTAAAAAATATTATAAGAAAGTCGCCCCCGTCCCAACTGATAAAACCTCCTCAAAACGGCCACCCCTCTACAACGGTCACTTGCCTTTTTCCCCAAGGTGGCCGTTGTAGTGACGTTCCAGTGGTTTAAGCCATTTCACTGTTCGATTAGTAAACTTTTACAAATTGGGGAGGTTCAAACCTGTTTTATTCGAATGGAACAAAATAGAATATGAAGACTTAATTACAGTGAAACACTTTTTTAGAAGGGAAACCTCATCTTACCCTAGGCTGGTATCTGAGTAACTAAGAAACGCACAGAGAGAAATTACGGCGAGAAAAGAAGTTCTCATACTTTTTTTTGAGGAGGCTCAATCTTTATTCTTAAGCAAAACCCTCTGTACTAACTGTCATCATTTAAATACCACACAGGTGTAGAGTGTATGAAGCGTCCTGTTTCAGTTCTCGAAAAGGCCAACAAAAGAGAAATTCAAGAAATCCACGGCTTATCTTTACTCGCATTTTCATAACTTCCTTTTAAAAGGATTAAAACAATAAAAATATGAACGAACGTGAACTTGAACTTGATACATATAACTTCTGTGGCACACATGTCTGTCACGTTCTTAAAGAAGGTAAAGTTCGATAGTCCAACGCCGGGACCACGTAATTAAGACGTGATGAAGACAGCTGAAGAAGCTCAGTAGTCACGGCTGAAGGACGGAGTTGTCGCTGCAGATGTCATAGCTGTTTCCTGTCTGAAGGCGAAGTTTTAGGCTTTGCTAAATCTATATTATTCCAACCATCTTGAAGAGCAGATCTTCACTCTGGTCCAGGCCTCATCTGTTTTAGCATCTTTCTCATCATATCTCTGAAAAAATAGTAAAATAAGGACAATTGTCAAGGCAAAAGAAAACTAAAATCCCACTTGTGAGAAACACAGTGAGCGAGTGAAATATCATTGGTGAGTTTGTTGAGTGAAGAAAGAGGAGTGCGAGGGGGGAAGGGAGGAGAAAAGGAGTCAGGGACGGTGAGAGAGAAAGCGTCGGGGAAATCGAGGGACAGAGGGATGGAGGCTGCCAGAAACGGCAAAATGGATTGGGCAAAGAAAGAGACGACGATTGCGAGGTAGCAATCGAGGGACGGACGGGAAGGATGGAGGGATGAGAACAGGAGCTGGGAGGGAAGTGAAAACGGAGAGCGGGGTAGACATAGAGAGACGCAAGGACAGAAGGAGAGGGCTAGGGACGAAGATAGGCGGGAAGGAAGGACAGATGAGCGGATAAATGATCGAAGCAAGCAACTCATACCTGATGGCATCAAGCTTCTCTTCCACTGACTCCCAAGGATGGCGATCCTCGCTGAATTCAAGAAGTTCTACAAAGAAAGAAAGAAAGAAACGATTCAAACTTTGAGAGTCTCCAAGCATAACACGTTTGACAGACGAAAACAACTTATCTTCAATTGGATCCTTCGACTATGAGGTTGACATGTAAATGTTGTAGATTTATTGGGTACCTCTTACCCCTGGGAACTAGAAGCCTTTTACGCACGGCGTAAGTTCCGACGGGCGATACAGTATGGAAGAGAAAGGTTTAATGTATCCTTGTCTCGCGCCAATCCTTTCTAGTCTGAAACCATCGCCCCGTACTCCATTCCCCAATTTCCAGAGGAAAACAGGCTGCAATCAATCTACCCTTAACACCGCAAGTTATGATACCCAGTAAGTAAAGTTGTCACTTTTCAAAAGCGCTGTTTTGTAGCATGAAGCGACTAAACACAATGTTAAGTATTACTTTTCTCCCAGATGGAATGCTAGTCGATCCGACGTACCCCCGGTTTTTTGTCAGAGCTCCCTTAATAATCCGAAAATACACATATATATCTCGGGGGGTGAGAAATTTAAAATTTAAGGCACTTAACAGTTACATGTTAGTGTTTTGCCGAGGAGCACAATACAATGAATTGGACTGCACTGAAACTGGCGCATATTGCATAATCACTGACATAAAATAGTAATGTAACTTCACACCTTCTGCGAGTTTCATTTCACTGATCCAGTCTCCTTCTTTATAATACCTTACACGTAAATTCTGCAAAGACGACAAGAGGTACAAGAAAAGCAATCTGTCAAATTCACGATAGTAACCTTCCCGCAGGCAGGGGTACAAAGTAAATACTCACTGTCACTCGCGCGCGGTGAGGCTCGCAGGGACAACACAGAACACGCAGTCGCGAACAATGCCGGGCGCACACACTCGTTGATGGCGGTCCATTCCGTGACGCTTACATACCAGGAAAGGAAATCTCTCCATACGAGTGAGCAGCAGTATACGATCTACATCATACTCCAGATGAGCGACTCGTTTGGCCTGCGTGTAAGTTGTACTCATCTGTGCGATGAGAATATTGAGTAAAATAACGATCACTGTTCCCATGTAAGCCAACATCAGCAGAATCGAGAGCCAACTGCAAGAGAGACGAAAACGCAGCACAAATTTAGTGCCACACACAACTTACCAACGATTAAGGACAAACAAGTTCCTGAGGGCAAAAAAATACAATGTTTCCATTTATGATGGTTTGATGGAATCAAAACATAGTTTTACAAAGAAACGTCGAGCGAGTATCCATACAACATGCGTTTGACTTAGGTGGGTTAGGATGGGGTGGGTTTTGTGAGTAGACTGAAGTCGGCGGGGGTGGGTAGGGATGGAAAACCCATTATTGTGCTATGTTGGCAGGCCGTTAACAAGAAATAAACACAGTTAAGCTGTTCTGTCACTTACTTGAAGCTTGAGTAATCTCGAGCAATTGGCTGCTGCTCAGATAGCGCACGAAAACCGCTTAACAGCACATCCTCGAAGCCTCTGAAAATGAAAATGGGCTCTTACTAGGGCTCTTTCACTCGTTCTTGACTTTTCTTCGCCCGAATTTTTTTCTCGTCCGTTTAGACTTTCTCCCGCCCCCACTAACTGCCCCTGGGTCTCCGAGGATGGGTTTGAAATTTTGCGCGCGGGTAACAAGCCATCAGAGACTCAGTCAGCGTGGTATTTTTCGGGTCCAGTCTCAATCGGCTTTCTTAAGAGATTAAACGCGTCTGTCATCGATCGGTTCTGTAAAGTTTGGAGGAAGATTAACCAGAATGACTCGTGGAAAACACTGGATTTAAGGTTATCTTTTAAGCAAGTTGTATTAGAGGAAGTTTTCATAAGCGCATTAATTACACGCACCTAAATTGTTGGCTGTGATGGGAGGAACTAAGAGACAAGAACAACGAGCCACAAAAGGAGAGAAAAAGCACAGCAAAAACTATCATGAATCTTGTCACGTCTTGTCTAATGATCTTGGCCAGGGTTTTTGTGTATAATCCTGAGGTCCTACAAAAACAGGAAAACATTGATCAGAAAAAAAAGCTTATGTAGTTAGTCTAAACTCGTTTAATTCGGGGGTAAATACTGAAGTACATACTGAATAAATACTGAAATAAATACAGTAAATAAATCAGTAAATACTGAAATACATAAAGGAAAAAAAGTTAAAAGGAACTGTCCCTAAAAATGGAAAGAAATATATTTTTCCCCACCCACTACTAGTATTCCTTTTTCCGATCGCAGTTTCGTTCCCTTGGCTTGCTTTTGTAAATGAATGCTTGCTATGCGGGCACGTGAAGAAGCCTATAGAAAGAACTGATGGCACTATGTTAAGATTAATTAGAAGACAAATAGTTTTCAGATTACCTTGTCAAACAAGAAAACTTAAAAATCCTCAAGCAATTGAAGAGGAAAGCTAGCGATGCCACCATCCATTGTGCCTTGCTATCAGAGTACCGTAACGGAATGATACACAGGATTAAAAGGAGGCCTAAGCAGTCAAACAGGTTCATCCACTCCTTGAAGTATGAGTACTTATCTCTGGAAGACAGAAGACAAAATGGCAGATACTTGAAACGTGTTTGGAAATCATAGCAAACGACTTGAATCCAGCGGTATTGATAGTTCACCTGGTGCTATCGCAAGTGGCAGTACATGTAGTTTTGAATTTGGAAATGATAAAATGGCACCACGATAAAAAAAGCACTTTTTAGGATAGTAAGATATATTCCTTGGTCAATTCTGTTCAAGGGGAAAAGGCACAATGAGGTTAACCCTAAGTAAAGCACCAACCCCTGAGACAAGGCCAGACATCGGAAACTCTGTGCCCTACTCTTCAACTGGTGTCTGTAGGGTTACCCTTACAGTTATTGAGCTATCCACCGAGAAGTCAATAGAACTGATGGTAACTTGGTAGCTATTTAAGTTAACCGGATCGCTATTAACGCTAACCGTTGAGCCATTTTGCCATCTACACCATGCCTAGCCTGCGAACGCAGACCTATTTCCAGCTGTCGCTTGTCTCCGCCGTATTTTTCGGCGGAGACAAGACACATGCCCTGTGAAAACATGCCCTGTGAAAACAACTTTTATTAAATAATTTGTTGCTGACTGAGGTTTCCAAAACCTGAACAGTCTGAACGAAAGTCAATGCTTCAGAATCAATTATGATCTGTTAGTCAAAGGTGCAGTCAGTTCATTGCAGTGTTAAAACAGCCCCTTTGAAGTTAGCACCAGCACTGTGTCTTGATATTAGGCGGGTTGTTTGGAACACGTGACAGAGTTCAGTTATTATCTGCTTACTTTCTCATTTGATTGATTTCTTCACAGATGTAAAAGACGACCATAACAAGGGTTACAATTTCACAAAAGCCATGCAGTGAGTCAGCAATACCCTTGTAATGGGTGGGGTCCAGTCTAGTTGAGCTGTGCATTAGAGAATATGACAAGAGGAGCAAGAAAACCACATAAAATCCGACTTGAAGACTGTAAAAGTAAATAAAAAAACACAAAAGTGAGAGGTTATTTCCTTTATATACCGAAGAAGTGAGAAATTTCTAGCTTGGAGCTGGTAGAGGACAAGGATTATTCGGTATTTGAACTGAATTTGTGATCAAAACAATTTCATGAAATTGGCCTAAAACTGTAATACGTAGATATTAATGAGACGTTTAAAGGGAGTCAGCAAACCGTAAAAAGACCTTAGTAGCGAGTTTTACAAGACATGGGGAAGAATTTTGAACAATCTGTACCTGAGTCTGTACTACCTGTACTTATTCAAACAGTCAGAAATTCTCTAATAACTTCAGTGAACTAATACTTCTTCAACTATAGAAATTTAATTTAATTTTAAGTAAACCAACTATTATTTATGGTTATAAAATAAAAGCTTGTTAATAAGCTAGATTCCTTACTGTCTTTACTAGAGTATGACTGCTTAATATTATTATTATGTGCGATGATAATAACCAATCTCAATCCCAGGCTCTCTCCTTTGTCTCAGAGAGAGCCTGGGATCAAGGTTGGATAAGGTCTGTGACCTTTCACATAAATGGTGCCGATATTTGAAATACTGGCACTTATACCTCCTTAGCCTCAAATTCACATGAAAAATCCTTAGTCTGGAAACAGATAGAAGCTAAGGATTGTTATTCAAATTTAGGCCTGTGCCATTTATGAGAAGGGTCTATTTGCATGGAAGGATAAGTTTACCATAGAAACCAGTGTCCATAGCTCTGCCATTTTGTTTTTATCAGCATTCTAACTACAGGATGTTGCAAGGCTTCCTGAAGATAAAAGCAAATGGAATAATCAACTGTAAGTCAAGAAAACTTTTTAGCTAGAATCTCAGATACGACTGTGTCAAAAACACATCCGAAAGCCATCGATAGTACCATTTCGCCTTGCTGATTTGCACCCTGGCACTGCAGCCTTCACACCTAGGCAAGGATGAGTCTTCAGAATGAGGTCCAGAAGTTCCCATTGTGGAAAATTTGTAAAAGAAATCTTTTGTAACCATAAGGTCTTTCAACATCCCAATGGACTAAAACTTGAGTGGTAACATAATTCTGTAATTTATTAATGTTTATCACATTATACTGAACAAAAGATAAAGATTCTTAATGTTGCCTCACCTTGTTATTGCTTTTTGCAATTAGATGTAAACAAGACCTGTCATGCTGATTAAAATATTCATTTTCTATCAGCTTGTTTCCCTCTGAGGCCATAACCTTAGGAGGCCGGCCTGCTTCGTCACCATCCAGAATGTGGTAGTAAAAGTGACAATCAAATGGATCATCAGGGATGGTACTCCATGCACCCTCAACTCCCTCTTTTTCTTCTTCATTGTCATAGTTTTCTTTGCGTCTTGGTAGGTGCGACCAGTGTGGGTTCACCATCTGGTCTAAAATGGCAACTACTGATTTCTGTAAACATTGGCAAATTTGCAACACTGACAGTTACTAAATACAGTAAATATTACCACAGTAATGTTCATTACTGATAATTATCTAATTATTTTTGGCTGTAAATTTCTGCTACAAATTCGCCTTTTTTCTTTTCTTTTATTTTAGTTATTAATCCCCTCATGATCACTCTCCCCTCTTTCTGGTGAAGGTTAGTCTGATTAGACACCCAGGTTTATGGTTTTGTTTCCTCTCACCACTCTTCAGCTAGAAAAAAATATTCTCACCTTCATCTTAGAATTCTCAATAATGGACTTGAAGCTAAACAGAGATGGCTGAGGACTTGACATATCATCTGGCCTCCATGAAAATAAACTTTGAACTCTGAAGAAATTAAAGTATACATGTATGAGGAAAGTCACATCAAAGTATAATTATACAAATGTAACATCAATGTGGAATATTTGACCTAACTAAGATTATGTGCTGCCCATGGGTAAATCAAGCATTCCAACTCAAGCTACAGTTTGTCAGACCCTGAGTGTTTGGATGCCATTTGGCAACTGTGAGGAATATATACTCTTACAGTCAGTGTAAAACACAGACTGTAGTGGACTGCAGACTGTGAACTGAGGGTAAAATAAACAGGATTATTCAGGCTAATCACTCCAGTTAGCCTTATGACTTGGCTTAGCCTGAATTACACTTTGGTTAGCCTGTTCTCAGTTTAAGTTCTCAATGAAGGAAATGGCAACATGATTCAGTAAAACATCTGCAGTCTACATTTTACCCTCAGTCTGTGTTTTAACCCTAGTCCACAGTCTGCAATCTGCAGCCTGCAGTCTGCACTGTACACTGACTGACAACCCCTTGGGGTAGCAGACTGAATTCAGACATTACCTTTCATGCCACATCATTCTTATCAGATATGCCGCCACATCATCATTCTCCATAGTCAAAGCCAACTCAACTGGTAGTAATCCTTGTGTTTTCTTGGGTTTAAGCTGAGCTTCTGTTTTTGCTCCCAACAAGCCTGGACATTTTCTTACAAGTGTTTTAGTGACCTCTAGAAAGTCAAACTCAGCTGCATAGTGCATCAATGTCTTCTTTGTCCTATCATCCTCATCTCTGAATGTCTCGTATCGATAGTCTGCATTGAGTTCTCTCTTTAAAAGGATCTCCAAAAATCTATTAATCTGCAAGAAAGCAAACTGGCAATAATTACTTACTGGTACTGTTAATTGACACATAATTTATGCAATTATTATTTATGGTATGCGTTGGTCTAACAGATGCAGTCCTAAATTATAAACTATGGCTCTGGAGTGCAGTGCAGGTTTTGTACAGCAAGCTTAAGTAATAATTTTGAGGACAAATTTTGCTGCATCAACTTCATTACTCTGTATGCTCAGTACTATTACTTACTAGATAAACTTTAAGGTGGCAAGTGCTATATTCTACTGCTTACAGAGCTACTTTTGTATGCATCACATTTTAGCATTACTGAAGCTCAAGCAACATAGGCAGATATATTTTCTTTGCTTCAGTATACATTATATCAAAAGTTCAAAAGGTACAATGATAAATCAAACACACAATCCATTTTCTTATGTGATTTCAGTTTTAATGTTAAATCAAGTGAATAAACAAGGGTGTGTTTTTTACATGACACATACCAGTTGTTCAAGGCCTGGAAGGTAATCTGAATTAGCTTGATACTGTTTTGACACTGGCCACTTCTTTAACATCACAAGGGCAGGGTCTTCACTGACTAGCTCACCATTGTCTTTGTATTTTTGGATCAGCCTTTCAACTCGCACTTCATCCATGGCTCTGTTCCAGGACATTCCTTCACTTTGCTTATGTCGAACCTAAATATTTTATGTTATTGTGCCTACATGCTTATCACAAGATGAAACTTTGAAATTTTTCTACCTTATCAGTTTTCAATTTTTATTTATTTTTCCATTCAAGTATCACACACTAACTGAGGAGAACAATTTACTTTGTTCTGCTCCACCTAAACATTTGTCTACTTAATAGTAATGTTGGTCCAGGGAACAAGGAAGTCTTTTCTCATATCATATCGACAAGTGCACAAGGCCTTGATTATACCCATTCTGGAACATCATGCTGTCCCACTCTGGTTACCCTATTTACAGAAGAGCATTGACGCCCTTGAATGAGCGAGTCCAATGTAGGACCTTGAAACACGCTCTCCTAATGTCATCTAGATGTCATCTAGGTACTCCCTGTATGAAGAAAGACTGGAAATTCTTGGGTGGTCCAGTCTTCAATCACCAAAGTCTAATCTACCATTGCTAGAGTGCTACAAGACTATTCATGGTCTCAATCACTCAATTAGGAAAAACGGCAAATAAAAATTAAACTAAATTAAAATGAATGAACTCTAAGGATTATTTTGCTTTTGATTGCTCTTTTCAAATCATTTATTTAAATTAAGACAGCCATTAGCTAGATTAAATTGGTTTTTTTTGTACTTGTTCTTAATGTTAGAATTGTTTTCCGGTAACAGTGGAATGCTCTTCCTTAAGAGATAGTATATGAAAAGGATTAGAGCATTTTCAAAGCAAACTTAGAAAGAAAATTTTGGTAAATTTTTAGCCATGCATTCTTAGTTTTTCTTAATTTTACATTATTTAATATTGTTGCATTAAATTTGTTTAATATTTAGTAGGGAGTGTCCTCAATAGGGATAACCTTAAACATTTCCTTTTATGTATCTTTTCCATAATCAATAAATTTCACCTGTCACATTCACATTTTGTGCTTGATAGAGTATTAAGCGAAACTAAATACTTATCTTCATTAATTATTTTTATAATACCATGCATGGACCACCATGTGTACTGGGAATTGTTTTTATACAGAGTGTCAGCTGAAATCTCAGTGTGCTTTTCACCAATTTGACCAATTTTTGTTTTGCTATATAATTAATCACTTACTGACTGGTCCCTTGAACAGTTTCCCAAGATGAAGTCAAGGGAGATTGGAGGGATACATCACTATTCCCCCGGGACCAGTTATTAATTGAGTGTCTTATAATGTTAGAAAATAACCGGTATGTCTGTTTTGTTATACAATCTAATTATAATTTACCCCATAACAATATCAAACAATCGAAAATCGCTATTAAAATTCTTTAAAAAAGTTCATTTTAAAAATCATATAAGCTTATAAAGTTCGATACCTTGATCCAGAACTTTCTATCAAATGCATCTTCCAGGCCATCAGCTTGTTGATCAACCACAGGCTCTTCCTTCTGACTCTCATTTCCTTCATCTCGCTCGAGCAACTCTTGTTCTTCTCTTTTCATACCTTAACCTTTTAACCCTAACTTGAAGATGAAAATAAGTACAGTAATGTGTTCAAACACCTTTTCGCCCAACCTCGTCCCAGAGCCTTCTCCTCGACGATTTGTTTAAAATGGAGGATTGTCGGGAGAAGCCATGGGTTGGGGAGCAAGTCAGAGAAGGATTTTCGGCGTTTTTCCCGCGCTAAAAATGGTGCGAGACTCGCCCCATTTTTCGCGCGGGCAAAAACACTGAAAATCCCGCTTTACTCCCAAACCCCACG